>Ga0208103_1000003_pt1 | contig 237765 bp, 202 predicted proteins | sample CryBogmetaGMA75M_FD_184550 | JGI IMG/M metagenome (GOLD analysis project Ga0208103, IMG submission 184550) | Freshwater microbial communities from Crystal Bog, Wisconsin, USA - MA7.5M (SPAdes) | ecosystem: Environmental > Aquatic > Freshwater > Lake | place: Crystal Bog, Wisconsin, USA... | reverse complement strand
GCTTCATAATTCAGCCGCTGCATATTAATCGTATTGACCTTCATAAACCCGTTGAACAGGTCAAGCGAAGCAGAAAGCCCGTACCCATTGTTGAAGAACTGTACATCAATATAGGAATTGGTGGTCGGGTCTATGCTGCGCCCATAGTTCTGTGTGTATGAAGTCGAAAACCCCAGGTCGGGCAATAAATCATTCCTGGCCTGCCTGTAATCGGTTTTCTTTATTTTGACACCCAACTCCTGGTTGTGGACCGAGAAATTATTTTCCCAGGCATAGTTTATGCACTGGTCGAGGGTCCACGACTTCTGGGCAAATAATGTTTCCTGGCACAAGAAAACAAATTCAAACAGGAACAGTATGGCAGCGAGGTATTTCATTTTAAACAGCTTGCTGATTATGGGCTACTTCTTCGCTTACGATCTGACCATCAAATAAATTGACGACCCGGTGAGCAAATGCCGCATCCCTCTGTGAATGGGTCACCATCACGATGGTGGTCCCCATTTTATTCAGTTCCGATAACAGATTCATCACCTCGATCCCGTTTTTCGAGTCGAGGTTCCCGGTAGGCTCATCGGCAAGGATCAGTTGGGGCTCCGGAACCACTGCACGTGCAATTGCAACACGCTGCTGTTGACCACCCGACAGCTGCTGCGGAAAATGTTTTTTGCGATGGCCGATCTTCATCCGGTCAAGAATATCCATCACCATTTGTTTCCGCTCCGCAGCAGTTTTTTTAAGGTATAGAAGCGGGAGTTCCACATTTTCATAAACATTGAGTTCGTCGATCAGGTTAAAACTCTGAAACACGAACTGGATATTTCCTTTGCGGTATTGGGTGCGCTTCCCTTCCTTGTATTTTGAAACATCAACATCATTGAAGATGTAACTGCCATCACTTGGATTATCAAGCATTCCAAGGATGTTCAGCAGGGTCGACTTCCCGCATCCCGAGGGGCCCATAATGGCAATGAATTCGCCTTTCTTTACCTCCATGCTTACATTGTTCAGCGCGGTGGTTTCGATTTCATCGGTTATAAACCGCTTTGTAAGATTTATTGTTTTTATCATTGTCGTATTGTTTATTTTTTATACATATTATTGCAAATTTTGTGCCAATGATTTTATATTACTGATTTATAGCTATTTATAAAATGTTCCGTGTGTTTTTTTGTAAACTTACTGAACAGTTTGATGTTAAATTTCTGTACATTTGCTACCTCTTTTTACGATAAATCTCATTGAGTATGGAGGAACGAATTAAAGAAGGCCGCTTACTGATCGTGGATGACAATAAAAGCGTGCTCAACGCCTTGCGTTTATTCCTGAAATTTGACTTTGTTGAGGTGGTCACCTTATCAAACCCGAATACCCTTCCTCATGAAATAGAGAACAGGGATATTGATGTAGTTTTGCTCGATATGAACTTCAAAGCAGGCGAAAGTTCGGGGAATGAAGGGATGTACTGGCTTAGGGAAATCAAGAAACTAAAGCCCGATGTTGAGGTAGTGATGTTCACCGCTTACGGCGACATAGAAACAGCCGTAAAAGCCACCCATGAAGGCGCTGCGGATTTTGTTCTGAAGCCCTGGGAGAACGAAAAACTTCTGGCCACGCTTAAAGCAGCATTAAAGCTTAGGAAATCGAACCTCAAAGTCGGAAGCCTGATAAAACGCGAACATGATCTCAAAACTGAGATGAACAGGGACGAGCGGATGATCATCGGTGTTTCTCCGGCGATGAAGCAGATCCTCGACCTGGTAAAAAAAGTTGCCCGCACCGATGCCAACATTTTGATATCCGGGGAGAACGGTACCGGAAAAGAGCTTATTGCGAAAGAGATCCACCGGCAGTCGGAGCGGTACAACGAACTTCTTGTTGCGGTTGACCTGGGGTCAGTCGCCGAAAGTCTTTTTGAAAGTGAAATGTTCGGGCATGCCAAAGGATCCTTCACTAATGCCTATGAAGAACGTACCGGCAAAATTGCCCTGGCAAATAAAGGCACTTTACTGCTCGATGAGATCGGCAACCTGCCTCTCCATCTTCAGTCGAAACTTTTAAATGTGTTGCAGAACAGGGTGGTAATCCCGGTTGGATCCAATAAGGAATTCCCTGTAGATATAAGGCTGATCAGTACCACGAACAAGAACCTCATGCAGATGGTACAGGATAAAACATTCAGGCAGGATCTTCTATACAGAATAAATACCATTCAGATTGAGCTTCCGCGATTACGCAACCGTATTGAGGACATCGAAATACTTGCGAATTTTTTTGTCGGCAAGTATGCAGCAAAATATAAAAAACCCTGTGTAAGGCTACATCCCAAAGCGATTGAACGGCTCAGAAAATATGAGTGGCCGGGGAATGTGAGGGAGCTTCAGCATACCATCGAAAAAGCGGTAATTCTGTGTGAAAGCAGGGAAATTGTTTCCGGCGACCTCAACCTCAACCTGATGCAGCCAACCCAATTGAAAGAATCGATGACACTTGAGGAAATGGAAAAAAGGATGGTCATAAACGAGCTGAAAAACAACAGCCAAAGTTTAAGCATTGTCGCAAAAAACCTGGGTATTTCACGTACTACTTTGTACAAAAAAATGAAAAAATATGGGCTATAAACATATCACGCTTACGACCCTGGTACATATTTCGGTTATCCTGATCACTGTATTCCTTGCCGGTTTTCTTACAGCTTATCATATGGACCCCTTGTACCTGTTGTTCCTTGTGCCTGTCCCGGTTTCAGCATATTCGATCATTCACATCTTCAACCAGTCGAACCGTCAGATCGCTTTCTTTTTTGAGGCCATACGAAACGAGGACTCCTCTCTGAAATTTCCCACCCAGATCCGTCAGAAGTCCCTGCGCCATCTATATACAAGCCTCACGGAACTGAACGAGCAGATCAACCAGATTAAATTGCAGAATGAGTATCTCGAAAAATATTTCAGAACATTTATTCAGCATGCAGCTACCGGGCTGATGGCAATCAACCAGGACAATGAAGTGGAGATCATGAACGACAAGGCTTTTAATTATGCAGGGATCCCGTCTTTCACTCCGCTTCACCTGATACCGATGAGGAATCCCGAGCTCTTCGGACTGCTTTCGGCAATCAAACCCGGGGAAGCTTCATCATATAAACAGTTCAACAAGGATTCCCAGATCAACCTGTTAATCCGTTCGAGAGAGATCCATTACTGCGGGAAAGTGTCGAAACTTATCTCCCTGCAGGATATCCGCAATGAACTCGATGAGAAAGAGCTTGATTCATGGCAGAAACTGATCAGGGTGCTCACCCATGAGATCATGAACAGTATAGCGCCTATTGTTTCCCTAACCGGAACGCTCAGGAAATTCTTTCTCGAGGAGGGGAACCCGGTGAATCCTGCAGCCGTTGATGAAGAAACCATTGAGAACGTGATCCAGGGCCTCGATACGATTGAAGAACGGGGCAAAGGACTGGTCAATTTTGTCGACAGTTACCGCAAACTTACGAGGATACCAAAGCCTGAATTTGAATCATTCACGGTACAAGAATGGTTTGATCAGATCTGGTTACTTTCGAAGGAAAGAATGGAAAAACTTGGCATTGAGCATGAGTTGAAAATTGAGACAAGGATCACCCAATTTACCGGTGATAAAAAATTACTGACGCAGGTTGTTATTAACATCCTGAACAATGCCATCGAGGCCCTTGAAGATATTCAGGAAAACAGGAAGATCTGGGTGTCGGTCGATTTCTCCCGCCAGAACCGGCCGGTCATCCGTATCAGCAATAACGGACCAGGCATTCCTGAAGATGTACAGGAGAAGATCTTCATCCCGTTCTTTACCACGAAGGACAATGGTTCCGGGATCGGGTTAAGCCTTTCACGCCAGATCCTCAGGCTGCACAAGGGGTATATCCATATGGAGTCATCCGCAGAATCCACCAGTTTTATAATCACATTATAAAGCAGGGAGTTTTTTTCCTTCGGTTCCGACTATTGAAGATCACTTTGTCTTTTCATCAAACAAAACGGAATTGGCCGCAGGCCTCCGGGAATGAGGCGGTTCGGAATTGGGCTCGAAAGAATCAAAGGCATGAACCCCGGGGCAAGCCCCGGCCCCAGGTTCTGCAGCGAGCTGCGAGGAATTTACCAAGAGAGATTAAAACTTATTTTATCCCGTTCACCGTCAATTCCGGTTGTTATAACGATTTTATTTTATTTGGCTGACTGCGGATGTTATCTTGCCCCAAAATCCCATATCCATGAAAAAGACATTGATTTTCATCCTGATGGCCATGGCTTCAGGATTTGCGTTTTCGCAGCAGGTCCCAATGGTTTCAACCGGGATCCTCATACCCTCTCCCGCCGAGGATTCCATAAAAACCGCTGCGCTCGATTATGCCGACGGATTCTATTCCGGCGACGCCGAAAGAATGAAAAAGGCCATACATTTTGATCTTAACAAAGCCTTTCCCCGCTATATTGCAAAAACCGGGCAGGTGTCACTAACCTATTCCACTTACAGCATGCTGGTCGAAATGAGCGCTGCAAAAACGGGTTACAAAACCGATACAGCACGTCACATCAGTACTCAAATCCTCCAGGTGACTCCTGAAATTGCCGTTGTAAAGGTCAGGTCGGCCGAATTCAACGATTACCTGGAGTTGGCAAAGATAGGCCGTGAATGGAAGATCATTAATGTCCTGTGGAATTCCCCGAAGAATGCAGCCTGGCTCAACAATTTCAACCTCGGAAACGAAAAGAAAGGCATTGAGTCGGCTGTGAACGGATACATACAGGGGACCCAGAATGGGGATGTGGAAAGGCTGAATGAGTTTGTAGCTGCCGACTTCAACAGGGTAAACCTGGTGCCGATAGGAAAAGACGGAGCGATTGCTGTTCAAAGGATCCGCCTCGACGGGCTTGAGAAAAATGCCTGGGCGGGATCGGGAAAACTGGACGAAACCCAAAAGGACAATTCCACCGAGATCCTTGACGCCATGGACGGTCTTGCCATCGTGAAACTTACAACGGTGAGGAGCAATGAATACCTTCAACTTTACAAGGACAGCGGAGGCTGGAGGGTGTTCAACAGCCTTCTCGTCCCCAGGAAAGACATCGGCCTGAGCCAGATGCTGGCGGCAACCTCAGGCGAGCCTATGCCCGGTTTCAGCCTGCCGGTACACGGGGGAGGGAAATACACTTTGAATGAGCATAAAGGCAAAAATATCCTTCTGATGTTCCCCAGGGGATGGGTGGGCAATTCGTGGTGCGCCTTCTGCCCCTACCAATACCTCGACCTCGCGGAACTTGAGAAGAAAGAGCAGATCATGAAAAAATACAACCTCGAGATCGTTTTCGTGATGCCTTACAATGACGAAAGGATCACCGAATGGCTGGCCAAATTCCCCGAAACGATGAAGACCCTTGAAGGCATAAAAAATCCACCTGCCGGGACTTCCGGAATGCAAAAAGAATTTGCCGACTGGACGAAAGCCCATTTCCCGCATTCGTTTGACCTTTCGGGAGGTGTACCGAATACTTTCCCGGTGCTATGCGATGAGCAGCGCACGCTCTCGAAGCAGCTGAAACTGTTCACCGCATTCTGGGACGGGGCAAGCTCGGAACAGAACGTGGCAGCCATCTACCTTATCGATAAGAACGGGATCCTTCGATGGAAATATATCAGCCAGATGACCGAAGACCGTCCTTCAACCGAACACCTGATGCAGGTTATCAGGGAGACGTTGAAATAAGCCCAAGGGCTCAACCGAATGCCTGATGCAGGTTATCAGGGAGATGCTGAAATAAGACTAAGTGCTCAACAGAATGCCTGATGCAGGTTATCAGGGAGACGCTGAATAAGATTAAAGGCTTCGGTATTAATACGGCCCTGTTCAAAGGTGCTTACTTTCCGGGGGAATTTATATCTTTATCCTCCCGAACCCAATCTTCATTTATATGCAAAAGCTTTTCTTTCTTTTGGCCCTGGCGGGGACCATCGTTTCATGCAGGCAGCCGGTCAAGGAGCAGGCAGCTGCTGCAGCCGCCGACTCAACAAATTCTGAAATAAAAATCATTGATAACGGGAATGTCGGCTTTGAGAAGTACTTTGCCGATAAGACCATGAGGCTCGATTTCAACCACAGCGGAACATCGAAGGAAGAACATTTTGCTGTGGACCGCATTGTTTCAGACGGTATTTGGCCGGGAAACCGGTTTGTGCTGATCGATAAACTCGAACTTGGTCCATATTTTTTTAAGGTGATCGACAAGGATAGCAAAACCCTGTTATTTTCACGTGGATTTGCGAGCATTTTTGGCGAATGGCAGAGCACTCCGGAGGCTGATAAAACCTGGGGTTCCTATAATGAATCGATGCGGTTTCCATGGCCCAAAAAACCGGTGACGGTGATCCTGGGGAAACGCGATCCGCAGACCAATAAATTTAAAACCATATGGTCTATCGATGTGGATCCCGCTTCAAGGGAGGTGAACCCGGCCGACCTCGTTCATTCCAATACGATGGACATCATACAGGAGAATGGACCTGCTTCTGTAAAAGTCGATCTCGTGATCCTGGGCGACGGGTACACAAAAGCCGAGATGCCAAAATTCAGGAATGATGTGAAGCGGCTTTCGGCTGTGCTGATGGCCCAGGAGCCTTTCAGGTCGAGGACGAAAGACATCAACATACGCGCCATTGAAACACCCTCGGAAGTTTCCGGGGTCTGCAAACCTCATCCCGGGGTTTATAAACGCAGCGCCCTTAGCGTTCAGTACGGGATCTTTGATTCGGAGCGTTACGCACTGACTTTTGACAATAAAACCGTGAGAAATGCCGCTTCCCAGGCACCCTATGATTTCATGATCATCCTCGTGAATGAGCGGACCTATGGCGGAGGCGGTATATATAACCTGTATGCCACGGTTTCGGCCGATAACAAATTCGCCGATTATATGATAGTGCATGAGTTCGGCCATCATATGGGTGGGCTGGCTGATGAATACTACACATCCTCGGTCTCTTATGAAGCCCAGGACATCAAACTCGAGCCCTGGGAACCCAATGTTACAGCCCTGCTTGATAAAAACAATCTTAAATGGAAAGACCTCCTGACAGCCGGTACCGCTATTCCCACTCCCTGGAACAAGGATCTCTTTGATAAATACGGTTATGCCGTGCAGAAACGACGCGACAGCCTGCGTGCAGCCAAAGTCCCCGAAGAGGTTATGGAAGCCTTGTTCCTGAAACAGTACAAACAGGAGGATGAATATTTTTCAAAAGAAAAGTACAGGGATGCCGTAGGCGCTTTCGAGGGCGCCGATTATACCCAGAAAGGGCTGTACCGTTCCCAGCTGGATTGCATCATGTTCACCCGGCATATCCATTATTGCAAGGTTTGCCAGCGCAGCCTGATCCGGGTCATTGAACAATATACGGCGGTTGGGCCGGGGAAGTAAGCGAAAGGCGAGAAGCGAAAAGTGAAAGGCGAGAAGCGAAAGGCGAAAGGTGAAAGGCGAAAAGCGAAAAGCGAAAGGTGAAAGGTGAAAGGCGAGAAGCGAAAGGCGAAAAGCGAAAGGTGAAAAGCGAAAGGTGAAAGGCGAAAAGCGAAAGGTGAGAAGCGAAAGGCGAGAAGCGAAAAGCGAAAGGCGAGAAGCGAAAAGCGAAAGGCGAAAGGTGAAAAGCGAAATTTCGCTTTTCGCTTCTCGCTTTTTATAGGGGGGGGGATTTTTATTTGCTTTTGATTGCAGTGTAAGTCCCGCTTGTTGCGACAGGAGGATTACCTGAATAACCAACAAAATTGCCGACTAATTTGAGGGTGTCGAGATGGTACACCCCTGCGATTGTGGACTGATGCGGGGCGTTGCCATCGAGGAAAATATAAAATGTAGTTCCCGACATCTGGTACAGTCCGCTGCTGCTGTATTTTGTAATTGAGGATGTATCCCCGGGCCCTGCTGAATACTTCAGGTTTACATAGGTAACATAGAGATCCCCGTCATTATTTGCAATGTCGACCTCAATGGGAATGTTTTGACTGGTTTGTCCTTTCCACGCCCCGACCAGCTGGGGGTAAGAGGGATCTTTGGCCTTTTTCTTGCAGGAAATGATTGCAGTTCCGGCCAGGGCCAATGTCGTGATCAGAAGAATAAAGAGTGCTTTTTTCATAGGTCAGCAATTTGTTTTATAATGGTCAGATGGATATCCATTTTGTCATTCCCGGTTTGCTTGAACGCAGTCAGGACGGGTATTTCATAAATTCAGAATTAATTTCAGGTTTTGAACAGGCTTACAAAGTAATAAAATTCTTTTAATCCCTTCCCCGTTTATTTAAAGACCTGCAATATTACACACATCAATTATGCCATTTCAGCGATAAATTTCCGGGCTGTTCCGGCATTGCATCCGGGTCAGCGACAATCCTCTCAGTTATGCAATTCTTTATTACAATCACACCGATATGATTTTGAAAAAGTCCCGGTTCAAGATACCTTTGTTTCATGACCTAACGAAGTGTTAATCAATTGTTAAACTTTGATACAAATTGTAACAATACAGTAAAACCAGCGACTTATAATACGTAAATCAACTAAGGAGGACCTAATCATGAAACCGCAAACATTTTCAAAATTCGTTTTTATTCTGATCGCTCTTCTCATCCTGGCCGGGCAGTCCTATGCCGGGAAAACCCTTAAAGATACTGCTGCTACCATCAGGGAAGCTATCAAGGAACAGGTTAAACATCCCGGATACATCAAGGTACAGGACAATCTTTGCTGCGCTGATATCCTTTTCACTGTAACTGACGATGGCAAGCTGCTTGTCAAACGCATCATTTCGGATAATGCAGCCCTTTCGGCCTATATTACGGAAAAATTTTCCGAGATTAAGTTTACAAAACTCGGAAGCCCCCTGAACCAGTATTACAGGATCAAATTATCTTTCCGCCTTATATAAGGTCTGTTTTTTGTGATTTTCAGCCGTCTTCCTCAGGGATGACGGCTTTTTTATTTCTATCCCGGAGTTTTATATATTTGCGGGCAGTTGATCATCCTCACAAATAACCCCATGGAAACCAAAAAACTGAATATCCCGAAACTGCTGCCCGTGCTTATGGCTTTTGTAGTCATGAGCTTTGTCGACCTGGTAGGTATTGGCGTTGACCGGGTGAGCAAAGACATGAGCCTCAGCGCAACACTGGGTCAGCTTATCCCTTCTGCGGCCTTTCTCTGGTTCCTGCTGCTGTCGGTTCCAGTAGGTATTATGCAGGCAAGGATTGGAAAACGCATGATGCTGAACATCGGGATACTTGTGACAGCCGTGGGATTGCTGGTGCCTTACTTTATCTATTCTTTTTCTATGGTGCTTTTCGGTTTTGCTCTTTTAGGAATAGGCAACACGATAGTCCAGGTTTCGGCAAATCCATTGATTGTTGATGTGGTTCCTTCAAACAGGGCTTCAAGTTTCCTTAGTTTCTCTCAGTTCATTAAAGCCATTGGCTCGATGATAGGCGCACCCCTGGCAGGGTACTTTGCCCTGAAATTCGGTGACTGGAAACTGCTTTTCCTTGTTTTTGGTATAGTTTCCATACTTACTGCGATCTGGTTAGGGATGACGAAAGTGGATGAACGCAAACTGGAATCTGTGAATGTCACCTTTGGTTCTGCATTCAGCCTGCTTGGCAACGGTTTTATCTTTCTTATGGTGCTTGCTATCTTCGTAGTAGTAGGTGTTGACGTGGGTTTCAATTCGAACTCCGGGCAATTCCTCATCAAGCATTTCGGCATTGGGCAAACTGCAGCCGAATCGGGCCGTAGTGTGTATTTCTTCGGGCGTATGCTTGGAACCTTCGCAGGCGCATTAATGCTTACAAAGCTGTCTTCACGGAAATTTCTGATGGGGACATCGTTCTTCGGCATCCTGGCCCTTATCGCCATACTCGCCATTCCTTCGGCTGCTGCAGCCTGGGTGCTGGTATTCCTGATCGGGATGTTCGTCGCCAATATCTGGCCTCTGGTATTCTCTATAGCAGTTGAAAAATATCCAGACCGTACCAACGAAATTTCCGGTCTTATGATGAGCGCCATTTGCGGCGGAGCTGTCATCCCTCTCATCATGGGCTGGGTCAGTGACATCAGCTCGGTTGCCGCCGGCATTTATGTGCTGATCGCGTGTATGGTGTACCTGTTCGGGGTGGGGGTGTATTCTCTCAAAAAGTAGCGAAAAGCGAAAGGCGAGAAGCGAAAGTTGAGGTAGCGAGGTTGCGAGGTAGCGAAAGTATGCTGTGCGAAGCATTTTACACAAGCAACCTTAGGCAGAGCGCAGGGAGCAATTCACACAAGCCGCATCAGGTGAGCGGATTGCGAAGCAATATGAGGAAAATGCTGAATCAGGCGACGAAATGAGGGACCCGCGAACCGTAGCGGCGGTGTGAATCTGCGACCAAAGCGCGACACCCTTACTGCGATAGATACTTCGTACAGAATACTTTCGCTGATTATTTCGGCAAACGTCCGTCAGCCTGGCGTTCAACCATCCAGCCGGGATACTCCTTGCTCAGTTCAGAAATGCTGTCGAGACGGGACATCTCATCCGCAGTCAATAATAATGAAGTTGAAGCGATATTTTCACGAAGCTGTTCTTCTTTCTTTGCGCCGATGATGATACTGGTAACTCCTTTTTTGCGGAGCAGCCAGGCGAGGGCGACGCGGGCAACGCTTACATTATGCGCAGAGGAGATCTCCTGCATCACATCGATTATATCGTAGGCTTTTCCCTTATTGACGGGTGGAAAATCGAATTCATCCCTGCGGCTGTTGCCGGCTTTCAGGGTTTTTCTGCTGAATTTGCCGGACAAAAATCCGCCTGCGAGCGGGCTCCAGGGCATGATGCTTAAGTTTTCGGATAAGGCCATAGGGACGATCTCCCGCTCTATATCGCGGCCGGCAATGGTATAATAATTTTGCAGTGCGACGAATTTATTCCATCCCATCGATGCAGCAACAGCATTTGCTTTAATCACCATCCATGCGGGATGATTGCTTATGCCCAGGTAACGCACCTTGCCCGACTGAACTACCTCTTCAAGCCCGCGCATGGTCTCTTCCAGCGAAGTCACAGGGTCAAGGCCGTGGATATACAGCAGGTCAATATGGTCAAGTCCCAGCCTCCGGAGGCTGTCGTTAACGCTGTATTGTATATGTAACCTGGATAATCCGACCTGGTTAACGCCTTGGCCCATCTGCCCTCTTACCTTCGTGGCAATGAATATATCCTGGCGGTTGACGCCCAGGTCTTTCAGGGCTTTGCCAAGGATTATCTCCGACAGGCCTTCTGAATAGACATTGGCCGTATCAATGAAATTGATCCCGTTTTCGACGGCAATCTTTACGAGATTCGTGGCTTCTTCCTGGGGTAATTTGCCAATGGAAGTCCAGAATCCCTTACCTCCAAAGGTCATGGTACCCAGACAGAGTTCGGAGACGAGAACTCCTGTATTTCCTATTGTATTGTAATGCATAATAATATTTTTCTTTTTGTATGAACGGACTGCGGGGTGAATTATTACTCACGAAAGTCATAATTGGTTAGGTCGCTGTATGCGAAGCATTTTGCAAAAGCCGCCTCAGGTGAGCGGATTGCGAAGCAATAAGAGTAAAATGCTGAATCGGCCGACGAAATGAGTATCCCGCGAACCGCAGCGGCGTTGCAAAGATGCGAGCAAAAGCAGCGGGGTAATATGCTTCGCTATTTTTTCTCTGCTGCGATCTTCTTTAGTATTTCTTCCTGCAGGGCTTTAGGCAGGGCCTGGTACTGGTAGAACTCCATCGCGTAATTAGCGCGGCCGGATGAGACGTTGCGGAGCTGGGTTGAATAGCCGAACATTTCCATCAGGGGAACATATACATTGATCTTCTGGGACCCTTTGCGATGACGGCGCATTCCCTCAATCTTTCCGCGGCGGCGGTTCAGGTTGCCTACGATATCGCCGATATATTCATCGGGCGTATTTACTTCGACCTTCATGATAGGCTCGAGGAGGATAGGATTGGCTTTCATGAAACCCTGTTTAAAGCCAATGGCTGCGCAGGTCTGGAAAGCCATGTCGGAGGAGTCGACCGCGTGGAAGCTTCCATCTATAAGGGTTACACGCACATCCACAACGGGATAGCCGGCCAGGATACCCTTATCCAGGCTTTTCTCGAGTCCTTTTCTTACTGATGTTATAAATTCCGCAGGAATGGCGCCTCCCTTGATGTGTTCTATAAACTCAAACCCTTTGCCGGGGTTTGGTTCGAGGCGCATCACGGTATGAGCAAACTGCCCCTTGCCTCCGGTCTGTTTCACATGCCTGTAGTTGGATTCGACTTCCAGTGTAAGTGTTTCGCGGAAAGCGACGGAAGGTTCCCCGACGATTGCATCGACTTTAAATTCATGCTTGAGCCTGTCAACAATGATCTCGAGGTGAAGTTCGCCCATTCCGGCGATCACGGTTTCTTCGGTTTCTTCATCATATCGTACATTGAATGAAGGGTCTTCGATCGTAAGCTTATGAAGGGCTTCTCCAAGTTTTGACTGGTCGGCACGTTTTTCAGGGGTTATCTTTAATTCGATCACTGAAGGAGGAACGTGAATATTTTCGAGCAGTAAACGATGATCTTCGCTGCACAGGGTGTCGCCGGTCTTCGTAAGCTTGAGGCCAATCAGCGCAACGATATCACCAGGCCCGGCTTCGGCAACTTCCTCCCTTTCCTTCGCATGGATCTTCATGATGCGGCCAATGCGCTCGTGTTTTTTCTTCGTCGCATTGAAGACCTGCATCCCGCTTCTCAGAGTGCCGGAGAAAATCCGTGTAAAGGTCTGTTGTCCAACGTAAGGATCATGGATCAGTTTGAATGCGAGAGCCGAAAAAGATTCTTTCGGAGAAGGATGGCATGTATGGAGTTTTTCAGGATCGTCCAGGTCGGTACCGGTTACAGCGCCTTTATCAATAGGAGAAGGGAGGTAATCGGTGACTGCGTCGAGGATCAGCTGAACTCCCTTATTCTTATATGCGGCTCCGCAGAAAACGGGCGTGATAAGCAATTTCAATGTGGCTTCGCGGGCAACGCGTTTCAACAGTTCGGCAGGTACGTCTTTTTCATCAAAGAACATCTGCATAATCTCTTCATTGAATTCGGCAACCTTCTCAACAATTTTAGCCCTGGCCTGTTCGACCTTTGCCTTGTATTCTTCAGGGATGGGAATTTCTATCCTCTCAAATTCCTTAAACCTGAATGCTTTCCGCTCTATTACGTCGATTATCCCGTCAAAATTTTCTTCTTCTCCCATCTGAACCTGGAAGGGGAATGCATTGGCATCAAGGTATTTGTTCATCTGTTCTACCACTGCCGGGAAATCGGCTCCTACCCTGTCCATTTTGTTGATGAAAGCAATACGGGGTACACGGTAGCGGTCGGCCTGGTTCCACACTGTCTCACTCTGGGGCTCAACGCCGCCAACGGCGCAAAAAACCGCTATCATCCCGTCGATAACGCGGAGTGAGCGTTCTACTTCAATGGTAAAGTCAACGTGCCCCGGGGTATCGATGAGGTTGATGGCGAAACCGTTCCATGTGCAGGAAATAGCAGCAGATGCAATTGTGATGCCTCGTTCCTGTTCCTGCTTCATAAAGTCCATCGTGGCCTGACCATCATGTACCTCGCCCATTTTACGGGTTGTACCTGTAAAAAAAAGAATACGTTCTGTTACGGTGGTCTTGCCTGCATCGATATGAGCGGCAATCCCGATATTCCTGAGTTTGTTTAATGCCATGTTTTTAAATTGGGGTGCAAAGGTACGAAAAAAAGGTGAAAGGTGAAAAGCGAAAAACGAAAAGGGTTTAAGTGAATTGCTCCCTGCGCTTCACCTCGGAGGACTTTTGCAAAATGTTTCGCCACTATAATTTTCACCATTTATTCTTTATATTTGGTCCTCTTATCCTTCAAGAATGCAATTCACTGCAAAAACACAAGAAATTGTCAAATTTCTTCTTATCACCATCGGGGTATATACTGTACTGATTTTCATGTTTGCCATTTTGTATTATGAAACCGGGAGCATAGGATTTTACCGCCCGATCCAGAGGGTTTACGAGCCGATCGATTTTCAAAAAGCCATTTATTTCAGCATTGTTTCTTTTCATACCATTGGCTACGGCGATATTTATCCTCTGACCTCCCAGGGCCGGTATATCCTGATGAGCGAAGCGTTTTCATCCTTGTTTTTCACTTCGATTTTCTCAGGGTTCCTTGTGTATTTTGTGATCAGGAGGAGGGATGATATTTTCACAACCCGCAATGTATATATCCGCAGGCGCAAGGACAAATGGTTCCTTTCGATACGGCTTGGAAATAAAGGCAGAGAGATTATCGACATGAAAGGCAAATTTGAAGCATGGATTGTGCAGGAAAACTCAAGGGTAAGGATCTTTCAGTACGAAGAAGAAATGGCTGATCTTGAAAGGATCCTATACTATGATATTAACCTCGATGATCCGGCTGCGCTTAAGATTCGCGGGGCGCTGATCGATGCATTGAAGGGGAAGATACTGCTGCATATCAAATATGCTTTTATAGGCAATGACATCAATACCGGAGAACAGGTGGCCCATGCCGTATATTACGATTCAGCAAAGATCAGGTTCGGGAAAATGTTTGACAATGTTTACTCCTGGGATAAACGCGGCCGTCGCGTTAATTTTCACTGGAAGAATTTTGAAAAGATAGAGCCGCTGGAGGAAGAGAGCAAGGTTAAGTTTGTGAATAATGACCAGTGATCGGTTATCCGTCAGTGTTCACAATTCCCCAGTCGCTGGTCACTGTAATAATAATCTTATAATTATTACCTTTGCCTCCTCCCCGGGATGTTAGCTCAGTCGGTTCAGAGCGCATGCTTCACACGCATGAGGTCATGGGTTCGAATCCCTTACATCCCACTCTCAGGATTTGAAATGGTGAATTAAACCGGCTTAAAGTGGTCCTTTTAAGCGGCGTTTTCAACGATTTAATTTTTTTATTTTTGCACTGATTTCAGTAAAAAATAACCGTGTGAAAAGAACAGTACTGTTTCTGTCTTTAACCCTGATCCTCGGGATGGTACCTGACCGTTCTTGTGAATTTCCGCACACAGTTTTCAAATGGCTACAATTATCCGAACGATAGTGTCCCGATCTCAAAATTCATGGCCCCGGCCTATCTCCTGGCTGGTATTGGCATAACCTACCGCCCGGCAAATTTTTTCACCCTCTATCTTTCCCCTTCTTCGGGCCGCGTTACTTTTGTCCTTGACGATTCACTTTCAAAACAGGGTGCATGCGGGGTAGACCCGGGGCAAAAATACAGGGCGGAATTCGGCCCTTACCTGAGAGCCGACCTGAACAAGGACCTTGCAAAAAGTATAAACCTCTCCTCTTCACTGGAATTGTTCAGCGACTACTTCCACAATTTCGGGTGTATCGATGTCAACTGGAACCTGCTGCTCACTCTCAAGGTTAATAAATGGCTTGCCACCATCATCAACTGCCAGGTAATATATGATGACGATACGATGATTCAGACCAACCCTCCCGAACCTGCCACTGGTCCACGCACACAACTCAAGGAAACTATCGGCGTCGGTTTATCTTATAAGTTCCATTAAGGTCTGCCGTCAAATCAAGGGTATAAGCCCCGGCCCCAGGTTCCGCCCCAGAAGGGGCGGGGAATTAACCGGGAGAGATTGAACAAAAAATATGATCAGTCAATCTTTAATAATCATCCTCACACTATAATTATTTTTGCTTAGAGCCTTTACCATATAAACGCCCTTTTGAAGGCTTGAAATATCGATGTCCTCTTTGTTTTTATGAATCGTTTTTTGAAGGCAGAATTGTCCCCGGATATCATAAATCGTGACATCCACATCTCCGGCTAATTTATTCCCGGTTACCGTAATCATTCTGGCCGATGGATTTGGATAGATATTGATTTCATCACGTGGTCCGAGATCCTGAACACCTTCGGTATGGTCTATCAGTTCGAGGTTATCGAGCATCCACCCATCCTGGTTCGTCTGGATGCTGTCGCTGACGAAGGTGAACCGATAGTAAAGGGTATCGTTCCTCATATAACCCGGTACGAAAGCCAGGAATTCAGTCCATTGATGTATCCTGCCTGTCAGAATAGGTTTTGGTGTTATCCAGAACACATCAGGGATAACCGTATCAGATAAGGCATTAAGCCATGTCGTGCCTCGATCCAGTGAAAATTCGATCCGCCCGAAGTCTTTCAGCGTATCGCTGTCAAATTTATAATATCCCCCGATGACAGGTGCACACATACAATAAGCATATGGGACAAATTTAATAATGAAGCTCGAAGTGTTATTTACAGGGTAAGGACCGGAACTGTCGGTGAGGATGGCATTCGGGGAAGAATAGCTGCTGTCGAACACCGTTTTACCGGGTTGACATACATGCCATATATTGTTGGTAAATGGAATATCAATCGAGTAATATGATCCCTCCCAGCAAGGGTTATCCTCAAAATTGATGATACAGCTGATGAATGGATTTTGTCCTCTCGCCGAAAGCAATGAGATCAGAACAATAGTAAAAATCAGGATTGTTTTTTTCATTTTCAGAAAGTTGTTTTGGTTTAAATTCTCTGCATTTTGAATTTATCTGATGATAGATATCTTCTTTGCAACTGTCCAGGTTCCGGTGCTTACCTGAATCAGGTAAATACCTTCGGCGGCTGTAGTCAGATCAAGGGTATATTTATTCGAATCTTTCAGCTTACGTTTCAAGATACACCGCCCATGGTCATCCCAAACAGTTATGTTAAGTTCTTTTGCCGGAACTTTTCCCGGAACCAGCATGATGTGTCCATTGGAAGGATTGGGATAAATACTGATTAAACTGTCCGGTTTTTCTTCAATGCCCAGGTTCGACCTTGCCTGTTCAAGGTAGACGACAACGGGAGGCCGGCCGGTTAGGCTTACAGAGATATCCGCAGTCCTTGACTCATGTGCCGTGTTTTCTTCATAAAACGCCACCAGCTTGCCGCTGCCCATTCCCGAAGGTGTAACACTGACCCATGGTTGATTGCTCTCTGCTGTCCAGGCTGTGTTGGACTGTACATTGAAAATGATGTCGGATGCCGGTCCCCAGTCCACGTTTTGTTTACGGGGTGTAACGCCCAGCATGTTCACAGGATCACCATTGATCAGGATGTCGTCTACCGCCCAGTAATAGGAGAAGGCCCCCTGGTAAGTCCAGCGGAACATAACCCCTGATTTCCCAGCAGCATCCGGAACACTGCTGCTGTAAGTTTCAGGGTTTGCCGTAGAAGTTGACCTGAAAGTCACCAAAGTCGCCCAGGACAGCCCTCCATCGGCACTGTAGGCGAGTTCCGCCGTTGAATTGATATCGCCCTTGAAGAAGTGTTTGAAGCTTAAGGAAACGTTGATGCAGGCTGAACAGTTGATCGTCGGGCTGACCAGGTCGGTATACTGCACCCCAAGGCTGCCATATGATTCGGAATCGAGGTAGGCATAATCGCCATCCAATGCAGGCATGGGGTCCCCGGTAGTCAGTTTTCCCACGCGCCATACCTGGGAGTTTCCTGCGTGATCAATGATGGTCCAGCAATTGGGCAGTAAGGGATTATTGAAGGATTCGCTGAAAGGCAGGGTGTAATTGCCGCAAAGGGTTGAAAAGGTCCTGTCCTGCCCGTACCAGGGCCCGTATGTATTGGTCGCATAAGCTCTCACATGATAAGAAGTATTCCTCTCAAGGGAGTCTAAAAGGCTGATGAAGGAACCGATGCCCTGGCCGTCGGAAGTATGTTTCCCGCCGACGGAGGGGTTGAGGCTCTTTCCCCAGCACACTCCTCTTTCCGTGACCGCTGTACCACCATCGGATGTAATATCTCCTCCCGACACGGCTGAAGTCGTCTCAACAGAGGAAACAGGCCTTGTGGTGATCACTGCAGCTCCAGGGATCACTGTCATGTCATTCCCTTCAAGTCTGCCCTCGGAATTTTCTCCCACAATACGGTAATGATAGGTGATCCCGAAGCCCAGTCCGCCTAAATCGAAATTTACAGGAAGAACAGTGTTGCCTGAACCGGCACTCACATTTGCACTACTGTCACTGTAAGAAGTTGTGGTTCCCCATTCAAAATGCCATGTTGAGGCCAGTCCGTTCGGGTTGATGGTACCGTTCAGTGTGGCTGAGCTAACGGTCATATCAGTCGCAGGAAGAGTGGTCACCAATGGGTATTTCCCGAACCTTAACGAAGCGATGCGGGTGGCCCTGTTATTTGCCGAATCGATGTATTCGTTGGTATACCAGAAGGTTTTGTCATTGGAAGCATCGACTGCCATGCTCGATTCAAACCCCCACCGGTCGGAACCTTCCTGCGAAAACCTCCCGCTGAGTATAGTGTCTTCCGGGTAATCCATAATGGAATTTGCCTGGGCATACGCTGTTTTACTCTGCCCGCAGTACCTGATCGAAGGATAGGTATTGGTACCCGAAACCGTATACCCTATGCCGATGGTCCTGTCGCCGTTCAGATTGATGCTTCCCAGCCAGCGGTGCCCGGAATCGGAAGCTAAGGTACCCTGCTGCCTTGCAGTCCAGGGGCTGCTCCCTGTTTTCCTCAGTTCATACCATCGTATCCCCGCATGATAAGTCGCCTGCCCGGTATCAAGGTTTATTGTATGACAACATACAATGGACTGGTATGAGCCAAAATTCCTGTACTGCGGAACATGCATGAAATACCCGGGCACCGCTTTGAGTTTCTGGCTGGTCCCTTTCTGAGGTACCGAGAAATTACCGAGGTTTATATCGTTATTGGTCTTTTCAATATCTATTTTATCAACCACTCCGATGGTTGAATTGGCAGGGTTGGCCCAATCGGTATGCATCCCGTACAACCAGATCTGCTGTTTCGTCCCGCTTTCCACCGTATCGTTCAGGGAAATGAATAAACCCGGCGTGCCTTCAGGGGCAAAAGTTCCGTAATTAACAACGGGGTCCATCCCCCAGAAAGGCCAGGGTATATTTAAAAATATTGCCCTGGCTGTATCGCCGGTAAGCATTGGCGCTCTTTCAAAGGCCATCACCCCTGTATTTTGATTAGTCGCGGCAAAATCCGCTGCATAATAAGCATCCCCCCAGACACCGTATGAAGCTGCGCTGCGGGTTTCCCCGATCTGGAATGAATAGGTATGCCAGGTCCCTGCAGGATTCGACGAGGATGACACTGCGATTAAAAAATAGTTCGTATAAGGATGCAGTGCCCTGATCGTCATTTCTGAAAGAAACCAGCGCTCCGCCTGGTCATCGTAAAACAGTGCCGCATGTGTTTCCACAAATGAAGTGCTTGCTCCTGGGAGGTTTTGAAAGATGTCAAGAATTCGCACAGGTCCCGAAACCACCTGCCCGGTTTTCGTATACACCGTGATGAGCTTATAAATGGTTTGAACATAATAGCCGGCATTTGCAGCGCCGTTGGGTTGCGGTGGCCAGTATTCAGCGGGAGACTGCATTTGTCCGTTAAAAGAGGCAAGCAGTCCCGGTGACGACAGGGCAACCTCCATTTTTTTAAGGTCTGCGGATGACATCCCGGGATATTCGGTCAGGGGTTTGCTTAAGCCACCATACACACCTTTGATTATTTTCAAGGGATGAACCGGGGAGGTTTGTGCTTGCAGTCTATGTGGTTGTATGAGGAGCAAAGAGCCAATCAAAAGAAAAATGGCTTTCATTTACTTCGAGATTAAGATAATAAAGATACATAGAAAATTTCTTTGTAACTTTATCCTTTGGGCTTGCAGATGTTATCTTCGGTCCTGTCAATAAATTCAAACCTTAAACATTTTATGTATGAAAACGATCAATCTTAATCCCTGGTTTTTATTACTTGCAGTGACGGGTCTGTTTGCTGCGATTGTTGCATTTAAAACTCCGGCTCAACAGTCTTCAAAGCTGGTCTATATGCAATTTTCAACAATCGAATCAATCATTCCGGGAGGTCTTGGCCGTTCAAAGATGATCACTGTGATGCCCGACGGGACAAAAACGGAAGAAGACCTTCAAAATTTTTACAGTATGGTGGGGATCAATTTTGGAAATATTTCGGGCAATAACATTGCTATTACGAAGAAGATAAACAACCTGGTGGCCCAGGGCTGGGAGTTCGATAAGGTCATGACCGGCACTCAGAGTCCGTCGGATAATAACGGACAGGGGATCTTTATCAGCAGGTATTTCTTCAAGCGTGCTGCAGAATAAGCCCATAACGCTTGCCGACAGGCTAATGAGTATTTACAGCAAGGCTTTAAAACAATAAACCGACATGAAGAAACTCTATTTTACAATTATCGCTTCGGTGGTCATGATCCTGGTTATCGTACTGCTTTTTTTTCTGGGTCATAAAAAAGAAAATTCCGGCCGGCAGGAGGTACTCAGCGATGTTCCCGTCACTATAGATACAGTAATAAAAAAGTCGCTGACCAATCTTGTGAGCATGGTCGGGCTGATCGATCCCGAAAATGACGTTGAAATTATCTCTGAAGCTAAAGGAATGATTACGCGTCTGAATTTCAAGATAGGCGACCAGGTGAAGAAAGGGACCGTACTTGTTGAGGTCGATGATGTCGTTATAAAATCGGATATGGCCAGGCAGGAGATCAATTATTTCAAGGCAAAACGCGATTTTGACCGCAATAAAACCCTATACGAACAAAACTCTATTTCGGCATCCCAGCTCGATATTTCAAGGCTCGATATGCAGGCTGCCGAGAATGACCTGACCAGGGCAAAAAAAGCCCTTGACGACACCAGGGTCAAGGCGCCAATCAACGGCACCATCAACACTAAAAAAGTCAACGAGGGTTCGTATATCCAGCAGAATTCATCGATCGGGAATATCGTCGATATTTCGACGATGAAGGTGAAGGTTAGTATCTCTGAAAAAGATGCATTTGTGCTTCATCCGGGCGACAGCGTAGAGATCACAACGGATGTCTACCCGGGCCAGCGGTTTTTGGGTCATGTCGATAATATCGCTTCGAAAGCAGACGAAGCCCATACGTATCCTGTTGAGATCCATCTCCCGAATAATCCTGCTTTTCCATTGAAAGGAGGTATGTTCGGGCGGATCAATTTCACTTCCATCACTTCCCGCGACGCTATCGCCATTTCGCGCGACGCCCTGATCGGGAGTGTGAAGAATGCCCAGGTTTTCGTAATCAAGGGAAATATCGCTTCCCTCAGGAATATAACCATTGGGCGTGAATCGGGACAGCTGCTTGAAGTACTGAACGGGCTTGAAGAAGGGGAGATGGTAGTGACCAGCGGCCAGAATAATCTCTCGGATAACCTGAAGGTTATCATTGTAAAATAATACAAAACATCTGCCATGTCGATAACCGAATTAGCGATAAAACGCCCGTCATTTATCATTGTGATCTTTCTGGCCCTTGGAATGCTCGCGGTTTTCGGGTATTACCAGCTTGGCTACGAGCTGCTGCCGAAGATCGATCAGCCTTACGTCACCGTCAAAACCCAATACCCCGGTGCCTCACCGGGCGAAGTGGAGAACAATGTCACCCGTCCTATTGAAGATGCCCTTTCAGGGATCGAGAAAGTGAAGAATATCAGCTCCACTTCGTACGAAGGACTTTCACTCATCGCCATTGAATTTTACAGGAATGCCACCATTAATGTCGCTGTTCAGGATGTGCAAAGGAAGGTGAACGAGATCCTCTCGACCCTGCCTAAAGAGGTTAAAACCCCTTCGTTGCTGACCTATTCGGTAAGCCAGATCCCGGTGTTGAGGCTTTCGCTTACTTCCAGCCTTTCCCCTGCCCGATTTTACACCCTGGTCGACGACCAGATCAAACCCCGTCTTTCGAGGGTACAGGGTGTTGGAAACATCAGTATCAACGGCGGGCTGAAAAGGGAGATCAAGGTAAATATCGATGCCCAGAAGGTGAGGTCCTACTCCCTGTCGATAAGCCAGGTTGCCAACTTTATCAATGCAGCCAACCTGGATTTCCCGACAGGAAAATTAAAAGATCCTCTTCACCAGTTCGTGGTGCGTGTTGCAGGGAAGTTCACCTCCCTTGAGGAAATGAAGAACCTCGTCGTAGGCTATTCGAAAGAGGGTGGCGAGATCCGTCTTCGCGATATTGCCGAGATCCATGATGCGACCGTTGACCCCACCCTTATCAGCCGGTTCAACGGCATCAATTCACTGGGGCTCGAGATCCAGAAGCAGAACGATGCCAATATGGTGAAGGTGTGTGAGCTGCTGAGGAAGGAATTAAAAGTGCTTGAGGCCGATTATAAGGGAATAGGCCTTCATTTCGACATTGCCGATGACCAGAGCATATTCACGATGGCGGCAGCCCGTGCCGTGATGGAAGACCTTATGCTTGCTATTTTGCTTGTGGCTGCCGTGATGTTCCTTTTCCTTCATTCGGTGCGCACCTCGCTCATCGTCATGGTTTCTATTCCCTGTTCTCTCACGACGGCCTTTGTCGTGATGTGGATCTTCGGGATGTCGCTTAACCTGTTCACCTTACTGGCTTTGTCGCTGGTCATTGGTATCCTGGTCGACGACAGCATTGTCGTTCTTGAGAACATCTACCATCACCTCGAAAAAGGCGAAGACAAGCTCACAGCTTCCATCAGGGGCCGTAACGAGATCGGTTTTGCAGCCATCTCCATTACCTTTGTCGACATCGTGGTATTCGTCCCCCTCGCCCTGACCACCGGGCTCATTGGCGATATCATCCGCGGATTCTCCATCATCATCCTCGTTTCGACCCTCACCAGCCTGCTGGTCTCTTTTACCGTCACCCCCATCCTCGCATCCCGTTTTGCAAAACTTGAATCGATAGATTCTCAAAGCCTTCTGAACCGGTTCGGGAAGGTTTTTGAAGGGGCCTTCAAATGGCTCACCGACAAGTACGCTCTGATCCTCGGATGGAGCCTGAGAAATCCTTATAAGGTGATGTTCGTCGTTGCCTCTGGCCTCATCATAAGCCTGATCATCCCCGCGGCCGGACTTACCGGATTTGAATTCATGAAACAGACCGACCGCAGCCAGTTTTCGGTAGCCCTTGAATACGCTCCCGGGACCACCCTTGAAAGCAACAACCGCCAAAGCCGGAAAATTGAAAAGATCATCTCGACCCTGCCTGAAGTAACGAACATCCTTACCAATGTGGGTAAAGGCAGCGACGGGATAAGCACCGATAATGAGACCGAGATCGTTGTCTCCCTCTGTCCGAAAAACAAGCGTTCATTATCCACTGCCGAACTGGGTTCGAAGGTCAAAGTACTTACCGACAAGATCCCCGGTGTGAAGGTGTTTGTTAACCAGATCAGTTTTACCGGCGGGGCCAGCTCGGCCCCGGTCCAGGTAGAGATCACGGGCATCAGTTACGACTCTATCATGAAGTCGGCCGACCTGGCCGCAAAAGCACTTATCCTGACTCCCGGCGTTACGTATCTGAGGTTCTCGGCTACCCGCGGCAATCCCGAGACACGTGTCGAGATCGACCGTCAGAAGATGGCAGCCCTCGGCCTGAGTGTCAGCGATGTGGGTTCGGCCCTGCAGGTAGCTCTCACCGGGAATAACGACTCTAAATACCGCGACGGATCAAACCAGTTTGACATCCGGGTGGCGCTCGACAAATTCGACAGGACGAATCCCGACGATATCGCACATCTTTCGTTTATCAACAGCAAGAACAAGATCATCGAACTTCAGCAATTTGCCAATATCTACCAGGCCTCGGGGCCCACGAAGCTGGAGCGTAAGAACCGCAACGCCCTCACTACCGTGAGCGCATATACCGACGGCTCTCCGGCGGGTTCGGTAGTCCAGGCATTCTCGACCCGGCTTGGCAGTAATAAAGCCGGGGGCACTGTGATCAGTTTCGGCGGTGACCAGGAAGAGATGATGACTTCTTTTGTGAGTCTTTTCGTAGCCCTCGTCGCTGCTGTGATCTTCGTATACTTTATCATGGTGATCCTTTACGACTCCTTTATTTACCCATTTGTGGTGCTGTTTTCCATCCCTGTAGCCCTAATCGGTGCTATCCTGGCCCTGGCGTTCACCCATAACACGATCAATGTGTTCTCCATCCTGGGCATCATCATGATGGTAGGACTGGTTGCGAAGAATGCCATCCTTATCGTAGACCGTACCAATGAACGAAGGGCCGAAGGCGAATCGATATACGATGCTTTGATCGATGCAGGCAAGATGCGTATCCGCCCTATTTTCATGACCACCTTCGCGATGGTCTTCGGGATGCTTCCTATCGCAACTGCTGCCGGTGCCGGCGCCGAATGGAAGAACGGACTGGCATGGGCCCTTATCGGGGGACTTACCAGTTCGATGTTCCTTACCCTGGTGGTCGTTCCAATCATCTATGAAAAAGTAGCCCGTATGATGGAAAAAAGTGATGCAAAGAAACGCCGCAAACTGGCTTCTGTTCCCGCTGTCATTGCCATCCTCCTGACGGTATTCTTCTCTACAGCCGGCAGCTCCCAGGCAAAGGCGCAGAAACCTCTCGAATTCAACATGCAAACGGTGCACGTCGCTATTGTATTTGACGGTCCGGCCAGGATACATACACTTTACCTCGCCACGATAGAGAAAGAGATCAAAAGTCTTATGTCGGGACAGGTTGATATCGTTTTTACCGAGCCGACGGAACTCACTACCGGCAAATGGACTATGGAAAGTGTAAAAGCTGTCAATGACAGGCTGCTGGCAGATAATAACGTGGATCTCATCGTATCGCTCGGCATCATAGCGGCCCATGACCTCTGTCACCGGAAAAATCTTCGAAAGCCCGTGATCGCAGCCCCTGTCGTGAATTACCAGCTCCAGGGCATTCCATACAGCAATGGCACAAGCGGTATCAATAACCTGACCTACATCCAGCTAAAACCCGCTATTGAAAATGAGTTAGCCGAGATGAAAAAGATCGCGAATTTCGACGACCTTTCGATCCTGGTGTGCAAGGATTATATGGACATCCTGAATCCTGAGCACCGGCCTTTCACTAATTTCGACACCATCAACGGGGTCAGGATCAATATGATCCTTTGTGATACTTCGGCTCAGGAAATCATCAAAGCCCTGCCAAAAGAAACCAATGCAGTTTACGTTGACGCCCTTTTTAAAATGCCTGCCGGGCAATTCAATACGCTCGTCGATTCACTGACTGCCCGGAAGCTGCCGAGTTTCGGCTTTGACCAGGGCGACGTGGAGGAAGGTGTACTTGCTTCATTGTATCCCCGGCTTATCGACCGGCTTTCGAAACGTATCGCCCTTGACATACAGCAGGTGCTTTTAGGGGAGAATGCTTCTTCGCTGCCGGTTGAACTGCTTTCGGGCAGGGGACTTTTTTTGAACCTGAGCACCTTTGCCAAACTCGGATTGAAGATACTTTCATGGGATATTCTTACCGAGGCTACCATTGTCGACCTGGTCAGACAGGATACGTCGGTTCAGTTCATCCAGCTCAGGGAGGTAATGGCACTTGCTTCAGACAGCAACCAGGCTTTGGTCGCGAAAAAGTTCGAAGTGAAAGCCGGCGCAAAGAATATCGATATCGCTCGTTCCAGCCTGCTTCCCTCCCTCGACGCTTATGCCGTGGGGGCTTTGAATGACAGTAAAAACTACCAGGCGCCCCAGATGGTATCTGCTACCGGAAGCATCTCACAGTCGGTTTATTCGGAACCTGCCTGGGCGAACCTCAAAGTCACTACAAAGAACCAGCAGGCATTGGTAGAAGATCTGAACACCCGGGAGCTGGATATCGGAAACCAGACGGCCAGGGCTTATCTGAGCATTCTCGAAAACAGGCATAATTTCATGCTCTTACTCAATAACCTGATGATCAGCCGATCGAACCTCGAGATCTCGAAGATGAAAAAAGAATCGGGTTCCGTTGGGGAAAATGAAGTTTATCGCTGGCAGATCGAAGTAGCCAAAGCAAAAAAGGACGTGATCAACGCCTATTCGACTATGACCCAGTCGGTATTTACCCTGCTTGAGCTGATCCATGTGAGGTACCTCGTCTCGTACAACCTGGCTGATGTGGAGCTTGAGACCTCAGGCCTTCTCATAGCCGACCCGGAATTCAACCGTATTCTTGAAGATCCTATCAGGCTTGATAAACTAAGTAATTTCCTGGTCAGGGAAGGAAAAGACAAATCACCGGTGATACGTCAGTACGACTTTCTTATCGCAGCCCAGCAACGTGCTGCCCGTTCGGCCAACATCTCGAGGTTTATTCCGAATACCACCGCTTCGGGAAGTTATACGAACCGGCTATACCAGACCATGCCTTCTGACTGGCCCTTCCCTGCTCCTGACGATACATGGAACATCCAGGCCAGGGTTGAGCTCCCCCTGTTTACGGGATTGAAGAATAACGCCACGATGCAAAAGGCGCGTCTCACACTGGCCCAGCGCAGGAGCGAACGGCAGTCGCAGCTGGATAAGCTCGAATCGGTCATCCGCAGTAACCTCACCACATTAATGTCGGATTACCTCAGCCATAAACAATGGCTGATTGCCGAAACCGCCGGCCGGAAAAACCTTGAACTGGTGACCAATCAATACCTTTTGGGTAAAAAAAGCATACTCGATGTGCTGGATGCCCAGCAGCAGTTCATCGTCAGCAGCATGTCGCGGAACAATTCATATTACTCCCTGCTGAAGGATTATTTCGATCTTCAGCAGTCGCTCGGCCAATTTGACTACCAGCTTTCCGATGCAAACAGGATGGATTACCTTTCCCGTTTGAAAACCTTTATGAACAAGCCCTGATGCCCCGCTCCTTTGTCATCGGGGATATTCACGGGAATTACAAACCCCTGAAAGAGCTTTTCAGCAAAGCCGGGTTTGATTATGAAAACGACCTGCTCATAAGCCTTGGAGACCTGGTTGACCGTGGGCCCGAGCCGGTAAGGGTGGTTGATGAACTGATGAAGCTCCGGAATTTTATTTATATCCTGGGGAATCATGATTACTGGTGTTTGGACTACCTGATATCGGGGACCATTTCAGATGACTGGGTTTTTCAGGGAGGGAATACTTCCGTCGCCGATTATGAGAAATATCCTGAAGCCAGGAAGCCTCATCTGGATTTCTTCGCATCGGCCAGGCTGTATCATATCGATACAAAAAACAGGCTGTTCGTTCACGCGGGTTTCGACTATAAACGTCCTTTCGCCAGTCAGAAAAAAGACACATTGACCCTGCTCTGGGATCGCACTTTATATAAGGCTGCTGCAGAATACCAGGAACAAGGCAAACTGTTTGATGAGTTCAGGGAGATCTATATCGGCCATTCTCCCACCCAGCTTGTAAGGCAGGATTTGCCAACCCAACTGGCCAATCTCTGGATGATGGATACCGGTGCAGGGCACAAAGGTTTACTAAGCCTTATGGATATTGACACAAAGGAAACCTGGCAAAGCAGCTGCGTGTTTTAATTAAATCCCCGGGGTTTTCTGCCTGATCAGGGTTTCAATTTTTGCGCTCAGCTTTGGTTGTTTGTTCTGATCTGCTGCAGCTTTGAGTCTTTGAAGCACTTCCATCGAGGTCTGAATATCCTCGCTGAACACCGCCTTGTTTTCTCCTGAAAAGGATGCATAATAATCGAGGTTCTGCCCCATGACATCTGCAAGCCTGTTGCTGAGTTTTACTGCGGATGAGGTATCCCCAACCTTATAATACATATCGATAAAAGGCAGGCTGTACATATCAGGGACGAATTTGGGATCAGGGAATTTTTCAAGGTACTGGTCGACCAGCGCCTTGCATTCCTTTTTCATTCCCTTGTCAAGCAGCATCTGGCCAACAAACAGGGCGTCCATTTTGGGCCTCATTGCATTATTATAGCTTTCAGGATCGACATATACCCCGGGATCATCGAGATTTCCCCATTTGCATTTGTTCATCGCGATATTATATGAACCAACGGCATCAATACTTCCAAGCGAGGGAACGAAATTACCCGAATCAGGCTTTACCGGCATAAACTTGTACACCCAGCCTTCCATATAACAGTATTGGTCAATATCAAGGAAGTTGCGCACGGAAGTCGGGGCGGCAAAATAAACCGGCCTTTTCCAGTCATTGCTGGCGATCAGGTCCAACGTCATGATATCATTCTTGTACAGCAGGTTCGATTTGATATTAAATGTGATCGAGTCCACCATTTTATTTTTGAAATATTCAGGGACTAATCCATATTTAAGACAGTTCTCTTTATTCACTGTGATTTTAATCTTCTTTGCAGGGAAAAATTTGATCTTTTCCCCGTTCTGAAGGGTCACAAAGGTCTGGGGGTCTTTGCTTTTGATGAAATCAACAAGGTCCTTCAGCTCAACATATCCTTTAAGGCCAACGTCATAATAAGTGATGATGTCATTGGTCCCGGGCTGGTATTGCTCCACCGGAATGCTTAACGGCACGGGGTCAGAATCGTACATCTTATTATACAACTGCTCGATATACCATGCGCCTGAAGCAAGCTCCCTGTTTACGATGCGAACATCTGTTCTCACGCCTTCAACTTCCTGATCATACCAGAGCGGAAAGGTGTCGTTGTCGCCGTTGGTTATCAGCACTGCATTTTTATCACATGAGTTCAGGTAGTTTGCGGCAAAATCACGGGTTGCATATTTACCCGTGCGGTCATGACTTTTCCAGTTTTGCTGGGCTACAATCACCGGTATCAGCAGTGTGGTAAACACAGTAACCAGGATCACGGGAACAAGGCCTTTGAGTTTTGTTTTTCTTTGAAGAAAATCAACCAACGCAATCACTCCGAGACCGATCCAGATAGAAAAGGCCATGAACGAACCTGCGTAGGAATAATCCCTTTCCCTGGGCTCAAAAGGTTTCTGGTTCAGAAACAGGGTAATAGCAAGTCCGGTCATGAAGAACAGCAGGATAACCACCAGGTTGTTGCGGTAATCCTTTTTCAGCTGGAAGAAAAAGCCGATAAGCCCGAGAAGCAAAGGAAGCATAAAATACTTATGTGAAGCCCTTGCCTTGACGCTGTCGGGGAGGTTGGTGAGTGAATTCCCCACATGATATTTGTCTATGAACGGGATGCCGGTGATCCAGTTCCCGTTTTTTATGCTACCAAAGCTCTGGATATCATCCTGCCTTCCGGAGAAATTCCACATGAAATAGCGTAAATACATCCAGTTAAGCTGGTATGAAAACATGAATTTCAGGTTTTCTCCGAAAGTCGGTTTGCTGATGGTCTGGGTTTTGCCGTCTTCACCGGTGATTTCCAACGGTATGCCGGGGCCTCCCCAACTTTTGAAAAAGTCGGAGCTTCCGGGCCTGTCCTGGTTGGTGCACCACATGCGTGGGAAAATAGTGGTGAACCTGGGGTCAAAAACAGGGATGGTCGCTTTGCGCGAATCGATCACTTCATATTTTCCGGTGACTGTATTCTTTTTATAGATCGGGCTGGCGTCTTTGTAATCGATGACGGGAGCTGTATAATACTGACCGTAAAGAAAGGGCCAGGTTCCATATTGTTCCCGGTTAAGGAAAGAGACCAGGGTGATGGCGTCTTTCGGCTTGTTTTCGTTGATGGGAGTATCTGCATTGGAACGTATGACCAGGGAAATAAAAGAGGAGTAGCCGATAAGTAGAAAAGAGAGAGAGAGAATGATGGTATTCAGCACGGTTTTTCCTTTAACTCTTGTATACCATAACCCCCAGATCAGAAGGCCGAAAAACAGCAGGAAATAGACGATTGTCCCCGAATTGAAAGGCAGGCCAAAACCGTTCACAAAGGCAAGTTCAAACAAGCTTGCAAGTTTCGGGATCCATGGGATTATGAAATACATCATAGCGGCAACCAGTACAAACGAGATGCCCAGGGTGATGGCGATCCCCTTTTTGGTCGGAGTGTATTTCCTGAAATAATACACCAGCGAAAGTGCAGGTATCGTAAGCAGGTTCAGCAGGTGAACGCCTATCGAAAGACCGATCATAAAAGCCACGAAGATCAGCCAGCGGTAATTGTGTTTTTCATCAGCGACCTCATCCCATTTAAATATGGCCCATATCACTATCGAAGTGCAGAAATATGACATCGCAAATACATTTGCTTCGACTGCAGAGAACCAGAATGAATCGGTAAAGGTGAATGTCGTCGCCCCGATAAACCCGGCCGCAAGTATCGTCCACATTTTCTCCCTGGTCATCTCCTCCCCTTTTGGAACGAGGAGTTTTTTCGCGATCATTGTGATGGTCCAGAAAAGAAACAGGATTGCGAATGCGCTGCTGATCACGGAAACCATATTGATCATGACGGCGACTTTGCCGGTATCCCCAAAAGCAAACAGTGAAAGGAAACGGGCGGTCAGCTGAAACATTGGCGCCCCGGGAGGGTGCCCGATCTGAAGCTTGTAGGAGGTAGCAATATGTTCGCCCGGATCCCACCAGCTCACTGTGGGCTCAACAGTTTTAAAGTAAACAATAGCGGCAATGGCAAATACCACCCAGCCGGCAATTGTATTAAGCTTTCGGTACTGGTTCATAGAATTCTGAAGGTCTTTAATGAATTTTCTTTATGAACGGCAAAAGTACAAAAAGACTGCTGATAACCAGATATTAAAACGCAATATTAATAAGGACTTTATACCAAATAAGCTATTTTTGCCTGCCATTGAAACTATGTACCTGATAAAGTCATATAAAAATCTTTGCCTCCGGATATTTATTAAAGTTATTATTATACTGTGGATGGCATTTCCCGGTGAACCGGCCAAAGCCCAGTTCATTCTTTCAGGCGATATCGACGGAAGGCTTAGTTTTCTTAACATGCACAGAACAGTTCCTGATTCCCTGAACAGCGAAACATGGAATATCGCAAGTTTCGGAGAGCTTGACCTGAAATACCTTCACAGAAAATGGAACCTTTACAGTTCTTTATTTGTAACCTACAATAAAGGGTCAACCCTTTCCACCCTTGAAGTTCCGGGTTCAGTAAACGCCGGTTTTTACGAAGCCTGGTTCAGGTATTATTTTACAAAGTTTTTCTCTATCCAGGCAGGAAGGATAGAAATCGAATATGACGATCAGCGCTTTTTCCAGGCCAGGGACTTTAACGGCCTGGTCACCAGCCATAATGCCATCATAGCTCATTATCTCGATCCCGACACCAGTGCAATGGCCGACATTGGGTTTGCTGCAAATAAATTCGACGCCGGTAATGGAATTTTCAGCACAAACCGAACCGTTAACAGTTACCGGTACATGTCGTATATGTATTTGTACAAACGCCTGTTCGACAAACAGCTTTTTCTAACATTCACGAATATTTTCAATGCCGATGACAACGGCTTTGACAAAACCCTGCTCTATGGACGCAACACTTTGGGCGGGAGCGCCTGGCTGTCGCTTGATGATTTGGACGTCAACCTGGCAGGGTTCTATCAGTTCGGGCATGTGAATGACGGCCGTTTGCTGAGTGCGTGGTATGGCGCTGTTTATGTAAGTTACCGAGCAGCATCCTGGCTTAACCTGATGCCTGCCTTTGAGCATATGAGCGGTGATAATTATGCCGATTCGGCAGAAAATAAATGGATGGTGCATGGGTTCAGCATGCTTTATGGGAACATGACCAGATCATTTGGCAATGGAGGTGTTCTTGCCAATGCCTACCGCCTGAACCTTAACCCCGGCCTTAATAACCTTTATTTTGTTGCAACCGTCGATATCACTCATAATTTCTGCATTGAAGCCGCGTATCACTGGTTCAGCCTGACCCATCCTTATATACGCACCTATGATCCCGACAGTAGTAAAATTATAATCAAAAAAGTACCCGAGAGTTTTTTGCACCAGGCAGAGATTACTTTTACGTATTCTCCGGTTCATAACATTGAACTGACCCTCGATTACCAGTTGCTGTTCCCCGGTGCAGGTATGAAGAATTTCAACGGCTGGAAATTCTCTGCCGGGACTCCTATCACTGCCGCTTACATCGAAGTGGAGTGGACCCCGGATTTTTATCCGCGTAAAAAGAAAAATCGAGAAGCGCAACCCTGGAGTCCGGGTCATGAACCGCCCCGGTGAAAACATCAGACCAATCCTCCGAAATATTGTTAATAATCCATTGATATCTTCGCATATACAGTAGTAAAACCCTGATTAAAAGAATATATATTTGCCCTCTATGAGAACTTGTCTTTCTGTTGCCGCAGTAATGATTATCATTGCGATGCCCTTGTATTGCGGCGCCCAGAAAAATGCTCCTGCCGGGTCAACCCACAATACCAGCATCGATTCTAAGGACAAGCAGGGAAAAGATCAGATACCTCCATTGAGGGAGCTGTGCATTTTAAATTATAAAACTGATTTTTCAACACTGGCGGACAAATACAAGGAAGACCTTTTCCCGAGGAGCAATACGAAAAGCGCCATTTATTTCTACCGTGGCATCAGCCTTCTGAAACAGGGAAAGTATGATGAATCCATCAAGGATTTAAAGACAGCCAGGCAGGATACTAACATCAATCGTAATATCTGCAATTTTTATCTCGCCCTTTCATATATGCAACTATATATGAAAGACAGCGTACTGAGCATCTGCAGTGCTACGCTGAATGTTCCAGGGCAGAACCTGATGAAACCGGATTATTGGAACAATGTTGAATTTACGAAGGAAAGGGTCTTTATTTCATATATACTCGGAACCAGCCAGGTGCTGAACAAACCTACCGACACTCTTCTGATCGACGCTCTATACAGCTACTGTACCCGCGAAGATAAATTCCTTGAAGCCTATTACAATTACGGAACCTACAGCTACAACCTGGGGCGGTATAAAAAATCCATCAACATGCTTGTGAAGGTACATGATCTCAAGCCCCCCGAAGACACTCTGATCCTGCTTGATCTTGGTTACCTTTACCGCCTTACCGGCGATAATGTGCAAGCCATGAAATCTTACAACCTCCTCCTCGGTGAGCGGGGTACTTACATGGGTTATAACAACCGGGGATGCCTGTATGCCTATATGGAGAAATACGGGAAAGCATTATCGGATCTGTCGACTGCAATCCGTAAAAACAAGCAGGGTGTTGATGCTTTATGTAACCGCGGGCTTGTTAACCTTAAAATGCTGGATTATAAACGTGCAGTGTCGGATTTTACACTGGTTGTTCAGCTTAAACCTGATCTTTCGGATGGTTATTATTACCGTGGATTCGCCCTGAAAGCCACGGGAGACTATGCAAATTCAGTTAACGACTTCACCCGGGCGCTTCAACTGAAAAAGTAACAATCGACGTATGTATAAATTAAGCCGGTTTTTAATTTTTCTATTGTTACTGTCCTTTGTTTCCGGGCTTCATTCTCAGACCAATGGAATTCTTGGCCGAAAGTTTTTCAACAACTGGTCGGTGAGCCTCAGCGGGGGGCCGAATGTTTTTTTTGGCGATCTGAAAATGAACCCGGTATTGCCTTCTACAACTCCGCCAACCGACGAGCTTCGCTTCGCCGGGACTTTTTCTCTTAACCGCCAGCTTAGCCATGTATTCATGCTTCGCCTGCAGGTTTTATACGGAGAAATTGCCGGGGGAAAGATAAATGCATCTGACGGCAGCCCTGTCAACCGGTTTTTTGAAGGGAATATCCTGGAATATAACCTTAATACCACGATCAACCTGAGCAACCTGTTCGGAAAATACAACCCGAAAAGGTTTTTCTTCGTTTACATGACTCTCGGTGCCGGGATCTCAAGCTGGAACACGAAAGTCAGGGATATTAATACGCAACAACCGATTTACGGCAAGGACAGCTCGATGAACTGGACCTATGCCCTTGTTGTACCCGCGGGGCTCGGATGTTATTTCAGCATCAGGGATAAAGTGAATCTGGGCCTGGAATGGACCCTCAGGGGCGTCAATTCGAACCAGATCGATCATTCCACTCAAAGTAATCCCTATGAGGCTTACAGTTTGCTTGCGCTAACCCTCACTTATAACTTCAATAAACCATCATCAGGCAGTAAATTAAGCGCAGCTTCACCCCAGAAGCAGATTGGCCCCCCTCCTCCACAGCCGGTCCTTGCAGCAGAGATAGCAGCTGAAAAGCAAAATGAGCAGATCCTGAAAAATCAGGCTTCCTATCCCCAGCTGGGTAGTCCGGTGCCGGCGAAAGACTCACTGCAGCCTAAACAGTCAGAACCGGTAACAGATACCATCCCGAAGGAGGAAATTAAAAAAGATACTAATACTGCGGTAGCTCCCGAAACAGGCATCTCTTACAGGGTACAGGTCTTTGCTATCAAAGAAAACATTTTCAGCGCCGAACAGGTGGAGCAAAAATTCAAACTCAGCCAACCCGTTACAAAAGAATTCTCCGCAGGCTGGTACCGCTATACTATCGGTTCGTTCGCGACTTTCTCCGAAGCTAAAAAGCTGATGACCGGATTGCAATCGAAAAAACAGGTTCACGACGCTTTCATTGTAAAATATATCGACGGCAACAGGGCTGCCCCGGCTTCATCAAAGACTGTCAAAAATTCTAAAGGAAAGAAAGGTAATCCCAAACCCGCAACTAAAGAATAAGATTTTTTCTTTAATCCTATCACTTTTCTGTCCTTCCCGGATTAAGCATAAAAAAGCTTATGAAGGGAAAATTTTTTTCAGGGCTGATTGCCTGCTGGCTTCTGCCCTGGGTTTCAATTAACTGTGAAGCTGCGGATATCATTACTGCACAATCCGGACCATGGACCAGCGCCAGCACATGGGTGGGAGGAGTTGTCCCTGCCCAGGGCGACCAGGTGACCATTAAACAGGGTCATACGGTAACCATTCCAAGCAGCGGGACGAAATCCTGTACAAACCTCATGGTCGAAAACGGCGGGAAGCTTTATGCCAATACCGGTGGGAGCCAGAGATATGTCGATATCTACGGGAACATAACCTGCAATGGGGTCATAGGGAACGGTTCAGTATACGACGGTATCTCGTTTAATATTGAAGGTGCTTCCAGCCTGATCAGCGGCAGCGGTACGTTTGACGCTTCAAGGATACGGAAAAACACCGGGGTGAATCCGGCCACCACGCTGACCATCGGTATGAACCTGAATCTTGGGTATGGAGGAACGGCCATCTTCAACAACAAAACAGCTTCCAATTTCCATATTATCATCAGTCAGGGATGTGCCCTGAACTGCCCGGGCAACGCCGGGACTCCCGGGAATGTATGCATCGACGGATCGAATGCTTCCAATGGTTCAAGCTACGGAGGATCAATCACTGTAAACGGTACGCTGACAGTAAGCGGGGTACTTTACCTCACTACCGACAATAATTCCGCAACTTACACCGTGTCGTTCACTGTCAATACAGGCGGAACGGTGAATGCAGGTTCGGTAATTTGCATCAACAGCGGTTCTGCAGGTCATTCTGTCACCATCAATGACGGGGGCAGCCTGAATTTTACCTCAGGCGACTGGGGAACCATCGGTTTTTTGAACAATTCCTATAATTTCGCTCCGTTGTCAACCCTCGAATATTCGGGAGCAGGGGCTCAAAACATAGGGAACCCTGCTTCTTACGGGCGTCTGGTCATCAGCGGATCAGGAGAAAAAACAGTCAGTCCCGGTGATCTTACCATTAACGGTGACCTGCATATTTTGAACGGGTGTTCATTCATCGTTCCCCAATCACGGGCTGTTACCTTACAGGGCAATCTTACCCTGAATTCGGCCGTTGGCCTTGTACTGAAGGCCGGCAATGAAAGCGCTGCACCTGGTTCGTTCATTTTCGATGGCTCACTGAGCGGCACGGGCTCAGTGAAGATAGAAAAGTTCATTTCAAAATACATGACCGCATATGATGCCAATTATCATTATATATCATCTCCGGTTTTAGCTCAGAATATACAGCCTGAGTTCGTTACCGATCCTCCTGAAAGCAATACGGATTTTTACCGTTGGGATGAAACACTCGCCCAATGGGTAAATTCAAAAACCGAAGCAGGTTTATGGAATACGGTTTTTCAGTTGGGTGATAACCGGACTTTTATGCCAGGCTGCGGCTATCTGGCAGCCTATAATTCAGATGTGACCAGGAATTTTATCGGAACCATAAGCAATTCAGACCTGTATTTAGCTGTGAGCTTCACTCCCGGTAACCATGAAGGTTTTAACCTGGTCGGCAATCCCTATACTTCAGCCCTTACAGCAGATATTCAAAACTGGACCAAAACCAATATTCAGAATGCGATTTGGGTATGGGATCCGGCTTCAGGAAATTTCAAAACATGGAACGGACTCACCGGAACCCTTGCCGCCGGCATTATACCGGCGATGCAGGGGTTTTTCGTTAAAGCTTCAGGCCCCCTGCCTGCCCTGGTGGTCCCTGCCTCTTCAAGGATCCACAGCGGTGAGGCGGCTTATAAAGCACAAACCCCGATGGAGTTAAAGATCTCTCTCTCGGGAGGCACATATTGTGATGAAGGCGTTTTAAAAATCCCCGGGCCCATCAAGGAAATCCCTGACTCGATGTTCAATGTTCCCAAACTCACGGGCTTTCGTGATGCACCCCAGCTTTATTTCCTGAAGGATTCCACTATGTTTTCGATTTTACAGGCAGACACTTCGTCGGAAAACTGGGTCATTCCCATTGGCATACAAAAAGGGATCGCCGATACGCTGAGCTTTGAATTCAGGGGTGTAAAAACAATGCCGGGTAATGAAGACTTGTTCATCGAAGACCGTCTCGAAGGCAACAGCATAAACCTGAAGGAAGACACAGTCTATGATTTTGTAAGCCATCAGCCCCTGGAGAATGAACGGTTTTTCCTGCATTACAGGAATACTACCGGTACTCATATCCCGTCAATTCTGAATACTGTGAGGATGTTTTCCGAAAAGGGAGACCTGAGGCTTGAGGGTTTTGATGATTTCACGGGTTGCGGGAAGCTCGTAATTTATGATATTGCCGGAAGAATGGTGATCGAGCAGCTCATCGCTTCATCCATTACAAGGATCAGCCTCAACCTCCCTCCTGCTTATTACATCGTTCGCCTTACGGTGGGCAAATCTTCGCTTTCAAAGAAACTTTTATTCATTCAATAATTCAGGCGTTATGAACACATTAGTAAAGTTAATGGTATTGGGATGTGGTTTAATGACATTGACGTCTTTGCCGGCATTCAGTGATGAGCCCTTGCCTCCCCCTCTTCCTCCGCAACATGGAGCAGGCGGGAACGGGGGACCGGCAGGCGCTCCCATCGATGGAGGCCTCGGTATTCTGCTGGGAATCGGCGTTGCATACGGGGGTAAAAAATATCTGCAGTCAAAAAAATTAAAAAAGGAAGCTGCGGTTGTCACAGAGAATGAACCTGCAGAAGCCGGATTTACAAACCGTAATGCTTCCTGATCCCTGCGATCTCTTCATCGGTAAGGCCATCCGGCTCAAAGCCGGTTCGGGCACAGCTCAGGTAAATGCCCGCAGCTTTCGCGGCAAGGTCTAACTCGTCAAAAGCATCTGAAATGGTTCTTCCGGTTGCCATAGCCCCATGTTTTTCCCAGACCACCACGGGGTTTTTCTCGAAACAACGGGCCGTGAGAGTAGCAATTTTCTCAGTCCCGGGAATTGTGTGAGGGACAAACCCATACCCTTTTGGCTGAAACATAACTGTTTCGGGATGCATCTTCCAGAGGATTCCGGTAAGTGATTCACCTGAGTGAAACCGGGGGTTATGCGTGAGTGCGATAAGCTCGGTGACATGGGCGTGAACCAAAACCTTCCCGTCTGAATTAGTCAGGCACAGCATTTCATGAATAGCAAGATGAGTGGGGAGTTCCGAGGTGGGCATTAAACCTTTTCCGGTTTTCTCCGGGACAATGATATGGTAGGCCTTCGACGAATCGCTGATATATACCAGGCAAATCCCTTCAAGGGGATCCCTTGCAAGGTTCCTCATTTTTGAACCTGCAGCAGTGACCAGCAGGAGCTGCCTGTTGAGCCCGGCATATTCCCTGGGTAAAGGCAGAAACGGGTAAGTTGAAAATTTGTCAAGTTCCTTCCCGGAAAAAAAGGAAGTGATGTTGACGGAAATATTACCGGCATTTCTCTCTGCCCATCTCCTTTCCCAGAGGTAGCCTGCAACTTCCGAAAGTTCTTCGGTGAGGGCCCGGATTTCTTTTTTCTGAAAAATATCCTGCATAAAAGTGATCCGGGGATCAAGGTTCACTGTCAGGTCAACATTTAAAATTTTCTGTTTCATCGTGTATTATTTATCCCGTTTAAGGGCAAAAAACTCTTTCAGCAGGTTTTTGCATTGAGCCTGGAGAACCCCGCTTTCAACAGTCGTCTTTGGGTGAAGCAGTGGCCGGTCAATGAGGGTGTAACCCCTTTTTTCATCAGCCGTTCCGTAAATAATCTTTTCAATGCGGGTCCAGAAGGCAGCCCCGGCGCACATCACGCAGGGCTCCAGCGTTACATACAGGGTACATTCATTCAGGTATTTACCTCCCAGGTAATCCGAGGCGGCGGTAAATGCCTGCATTTCGGCATGAGCCGTCACATCATGCAGGGTTTCGGTAAGATTGTGGGCCCTCGCAATGATCCGCTTTTGGCATACGACTACTGCCCCAACGGGGACTTCGTCCTTTTCAAAAGCCTTATGGGCTTCCCTGAGCGCTTCGTTCATGAAGTACTCATCCGTGAACAAAGGATACAAAACGGTTTTCATTTACCTGATGTATATTTTATTCATTGGTTTTGCTTTCATCCTCACAAAATAACTTCTGGTTGATATTTTCCATTTCCCAGGCGTCGCGCAGATGGTAGGAACCTATGCGCGTCCTGCAAAGCTCTGTAAGATGTGCACCGCATCCTAAAATTAACCCAAGGTCCCTGGCTATCGAACGTATGTAAGTTCCCTTGCTGCAGCTGATCCTGAAACAAAGATAAGGCAAATTGACCCGGGTAATCTCAAACCCGCTCACCGTGACAACCCGGGGTGTGATCTCCACTTCCTGATCCTGGCGTGCATATTTATACGCCCTGCGGCCGGCTATTTTCCTGGCCGAGAAAACCGGTGGGGCCTGCTCGTAAGTGCCGGTAAGTTTTTCTGCTGCTTTACTGATCTGTTCACCGGTAATATGCTCATATGGCAGTTTGTTGTCTATCTCCTTTTCCAGGTCGAACGAGGGAGTAGTGGCTCCGATGCGGAAAGTCCCGGTATATTCTTTTTCAAGCCCCTGGAACTCATCAATCCGTTTTGTGAATTTTCCGGTACAGATAATTAACAGGCCCGTAGCCAGAGGATCGAGGGTCCCGGCATGGCCGATTTTTATTTTTTTTATCTGCTGATGAGTACGGATGAGGGAGCGGAGTTTAGCGACAACGTCGAACGATGTCCATTGGTAAGGCTTATCGATCAGAATAACTTCGCCCTGTTCAAACTGAAGGCCCATGATTACAGGCTTAAACTATGCCCTGTGAGAAGGAATGCGAGAAGAAGAAAACCGACGATGATGCGATACCAGCCGAACATCCTGAAGCCATGTTTTACGAGGAAGGCAATAAATCCTTTGATCGCCAGGATGGCGACGACGAATGCAATGATATTCCCCAGGATGATCATGTTAATATTGTGATGGCTGAGGAGTTCCGGGTTATGCCTCCAGGCGTCCCATAAACTTTTTGCAAACGCCCCTGCCAGGGTAGGGACTGCCAGGAAAAACGAAAATTCGGCGGCAACGGCCCTGCTGAGTTTCTGCTGCATACCTCCCATGATTGTTGCAGCAGACCGGCTGAAACCGGGAAATACCACTGCAAGTAACTGGAAAAGCCCAATGATTAAGGAGTTTTTATAAGTGATCTTTTCCTCTTCGCGGATCGTGGGATTTTTAAACCAGCTGTCGATAAAAAGTAGGATGAACCCGCCAAGGAACATGATTATCGTAATAAACAAGGGGCTTTCGATGACCTCTTCAATCTTTTTCTTCAGTAACACACCAACTATCGCGGCGGGGATGAATGCCACAAAAAGTTTCAGGTAAAAATCCGGCTTTTTGAAATTCAGGAACTTTCTCCAGTAAAGCACGAGTACGGAGATGATAGCTCCAAACTGCACCGTTTCAATAAAAAGGTTCGTGAATTCTTTGTCTTTAATATCCAGGATTGCGCTCGTGAGCGCCATATGGCCTGTGCTTGAAATTGGAAGGAACTCAGTAATCCCCTCGACTATAGCCATGATGATGGCCTGTAAAACAGTCATTAATCCCTGGGCTTTTTCATGATGGCAAAGATCTCGATCACATACCCTGCAAGAATCAGGATCGGGGCCAGCGTGATGCGGCGGAAACTGAACAGCTCATAATTGAACACCTTGGGGTCATCGGAACCTCCGCCTATCATCAGCAGAAAACCCAATGCGATAAAAAAGAGGCCGATCAGCATAAGACGGTAATTCTCTTTTCCGAAAGCAAATTCGCCAATTTTAGCCGCTGGTGCAGGTTTTGCTGCTTCGGCAGGCTTCTTTGCAGTAACGGGCTTTTTATTCTTATCCATGAACATCAATTTAAGGGCAACAAAATTATGAAATTTTCTGACACTCAGGTATACAGCAGATCTGTTTTGATCCGAAGATACTTTCTTACCGACATATAGGTGGACCCCCATGAAATGCCAATTCCCAGGGCCAGGATCATCACAACGAGGATTGCAAGCCTGAAGGGGCTCTCCAACTCCATCAGTTCGGGCAACTGTTCAATACTGAAATACAGGGTGATCACCAGCATCCCGATAGCCAGCAGGGAACTCAGCACCCCGTTAGCAATCGCTTTCTCAAGAAAAGGCAGGCGGATAAAATTTTCCGTGGCTCCCACAAGCTGCATGCTGCGGATCAAAAAGCGTTTCGAATAAATGGCCAGGCGGATCGTATTATTGATAAGCACAATGGCTATGAAAAACATGATTGCTGAAAAAACCAATAAAACAAAGCTCACCTTATTCAGATTTTTATTGATCAGGTCGATAAGTGATTTCTGATAAAACACTTCTTTCACTTCAGGCCTGGAAAGCAATTTCTGTTCAATCCGGCTGATACTGTCGACATTGGTATAGGAGGCCTTGAGCCTCAGGTCTATGCTGTGAAGCAGGGGATTGTATCCCAGAAAACCAATAAAATCTTCTCCAAGCTCTTCTTGCAGCTGGTCAGCGGCACGTTCTTTGGGAATATATTCGGATGACTTGACGTAAGGTTCCAGGTCAAGCCGCTTTTTAAGTTCAAGTATCCCTGCCTCCCTGACCCCGTCCTTGATCATAATGGAAAACCCGATATTTTCTTTTACGTAATCGGAGACCTTGCTGGCATGCAGGAATATAAGCCCAAGAAGCCCGAGCAGGAACAATACCAAGGTGGTACTGATCAACGTAGTCAAATAAGAAGTGGCTATCCTTCTCTGAAAATACCGTTCATCCTGGGGCAGCATGGCCATTTACTTTGTTGCTTATTCCTCACTTATTATAAGGCTTTGCGAATTTACAGAAAATTTATTTGGCCTTTCTTCCCAGGTTCTTTTTTATTTGCCGCTGTTCATCCGAATTAAGCCCGACTGAGGATTTCAGGCCGCTGAGAGTGCTTTTCCACACATAATTAAAAAATCCTTTCGTGGTATCCCTCTGAAAATAAATAATGCCTTTTTTCAGCTTTCCGCTGTAATCAGGGTTGTCGTCGGGCAGAAACGCATTGGCGATATCGGTGATGGCCTCGTTTTTCAGTTTTTTAAAGGACCCCTTTGTGATCAGTTTAAGCTCAATATAGAGATCACGGTAGAATACTTCAATGCCGCCGACAGCTGTTTTGTCATTCGCCGAGACCAGGGAAACCTTAGCCTTGTCGACAAACCCATGGGAGATTTTTGCAGGCAGCAGCCTGGAAAGCATGGGATTGAGATCCCTCAGGTCAACCGAATCAATGGTGGCCCACCACCAGATCGAATCCCTGGGATTCAGCATGTCAAACCGGTAATGTCCTGTAATGCGGCCCTTGCCCATGAACATTCCTGTTCCGTTGACCGACATGATCCGGTTTGTTTTCAGGGCAGCGGTGTCGTTCGAGATGTTGAGGATTGCTGAATTCATATGGTCGAAGAAAATGTGGCCGGGTTCATCACCGGTTTGCTCATCATACCTGACATAGGCGTTCATGATCTTCACCGTATCGATGGCCAGAGGGATAGGGATCTTTCTGATCTGCGTCTGGAAAAGATATTTTTTTCCGGGCCTGATCTGCGTGATCCTCTTGTCACGATAGCACTCAATACGTGGCCCCGACAAAACGACCGAACCGGCGTACAGTGATTTCTGCGAGATCAGCTTCTCCAGGTTTAACCTTTTAAACTCCAGCCCGGGAACCGAAACTGTAAAGATATCCGTTTGATAACCAATTTTTTTGTAAAACTCTTCCCTGGAATAATTGGGAAGCAGGGTCAATGAATCAAGGATCAGGTTTTTCCTCCCTGTGCTGATGTTTATCTTTTTAAATCCAATGGTATAAAGGCTGTCCTGTATCGGGAAGTCCATCCCTTTTGCCGAAATTGAAATATCGGCTGCATTAAACAGAGGCGCAGCCGTAATTCCTTCCCGGTTCAGTGAATCGAGCAAAAATTTTGTTACCGAAATTTGCAGGTCATCCAGTATATAATCCTTTACATTCTTGTTTTTATGTATATGAATCCTGGCCCCGGCATCCCGGATGAGGATGCTGTCGATCCTGAAAGATCCGGTTTCCGGTTTATATGAAAGGTGAAGGGGGATCTTTCCGCTTTGCTTATTATTCCCGCTGAAAAGGGAAACGTCTGCTTTGGGATTATAGATTACAATGCTTCCGATGATCCATTGCTGTTCGAACAATGCTTTGTCGAAATAAAAATCCCTGACACTGATCCGTGGTATTTTCGCAGAAACAGTGGTTTTTTCTGCAGAATTCCTGCCGGTATTTCCCAAAGGCAGAATATTGATCCCGCTTATTTCAATGTCGAGTGGATACGAATTCAGGCTGATATTGTCGCAACTTACTTCATAGGCACTGTCCATAACTATCATCCTGAGTGGTTTCACCGACAAACCTATGGAATCGAAACGCATGGAACCATTCATATTACCCCGGTCAGGAAGCTTCATATTGAGGTTCTGAATTGAAAAATCTATGTCTTTCAACTTGAAATAGCTTGATTTTGTGCGTTCCAGGCCGTCAAACGACAAGTCTCCTTTCAGGATAATCAGTTTACTGACGTCCAGGAATTTTACTAAACCCTGGGAAGTAGCGATCCGTTCATCTTCCTGATCCTTCCTGACTTTCACCGGGTCTCCGGCCTTCAGCGACAGTTGCGGGTTGTTCATCATCAGGATATTGGCATGTAATATTTTGTCCTGGAAAAGTTTCCTGTGATTCAGGCCCTGCAAAAAAAGATTGTCCAGCGAAAAAGACATTGAAACATTCGATTTTCTCCTGACTTCTGAAGTCTCGGGCTCCCTGGTCCGGTCAAAAAATATACTGTCCGCTTCGATCAGGGAATCCCTGGTGGCAATGTGCACCCGGCTTGTCTTAATCCTCCTGAGGCTGTCCGGAGAAATATACGTGAATGATCTCAGGTCAAAATCAAAGTCTTTGCTGTAGAAATATCCCTGCTGATTCATCCCGTGAACTGAGTCAATTAAAAAGTCATACATTTTCAGGTCAAAGGACCCTGAGCTTATCTTCTGGTCGATGCTGTCGGCATGAAGATGAAAGCCCAGGAAACCTTTATTTACAATAATGGAGTCGCCTTTGATCAAACTCACATATTTCTTCAGGAGGTTATATACCACATCGTTATTGGATTCCTCGAATAAATCCCCCGGCTTCCTGAACCTGGCTTTTTCTTTCACGGAGGGCCTGTATTTTGTAAATTTTACATCCGGAGATTCAATGATCAGGTTTCTGAATACCAGGTTTTGCTTATAGAAGGCTGTTAAAAGGTCAATGGAATTAAATTTCAGGTCGGGCAATAGTATAAATAAGGTATTTCTCCTATTCTCCGTCTCCTGAAGATTTTTTTCTTCATCAGGATAGAGCATTCCCTGTTCGAAATCGAGAGTTTTATTTTTTGTGGAAAGATAAACATGACCGGCATTCAGCACATGGATCTGGTCGCGCAGCCTTAAGATAATCTCATACAGGTTCAGATCCAGGTTCTTTGAATAGAAGATCCTGTCTTTTCGCTTGTATGCAAGGGAGTCGAGCCTGAAATCATCCACTGTGATATCCATGCGGGAAACCCTGAGCTCGGGGTTGTGGTCGGTAATGTTCCTGAAATATTCAAGTGAAGCTTCGCGGATCAGCAGCGTATCCAGGCTTACCGATTTCAGCTTCCCTGAAATAACCGTAAACAGGTCGGCTTTGTTGAAGGATTTCCGTTTCTTACGATGCCCCTGATCCAGCCTGGCTTCCCGGGCTTCCTCCGAAGCATTCTGAAAAATTTTCAGTCTCGTGAAATCGAGTTCGATTTTTTTCAGGTGAACCCGCTTTTCGGTCAGGGCTGCATAAAGGTTTATGCCGTCTATCGAAAAATCAGGCACGTCAACCTGGAAAAAAGTACCCTGGCGGGCGTGGCTGAGCCTCTTCGAATAAAAATTCGGGCGAAGGGAAATGTTTTTCCCGTACAATTTCGACTTCACAAGGTTAAACCCTATCTCGTCAGCCAGCAAAAAATAAAGGCTGTCGGTAAGGCTGTATCTCACATGATGAACTTTGAAATCTATGTCACGGGAGTAGAAAACCCTTTCGTGGTTATAATAACTGAACGGGTTGATAGCCACATCACGTAATATCGCCGAGAATTCATACTGGCCGAGAGCCTGTTGTCCCTGGACTCCTTCCTTGTTGGAAATTATTCTTGCCCTTTCGACATTGATGGAGTCTATCTGAATATCATGGAAAATTTTAGACGCGAGGGGGTAAACGTCTTCATAAACATTTTTGAACCCCCCTTTTTTCGAAGTCAGCGTATCGGGGAACCCCATCAGCACAATTTCAGGCTTTATGATCGACATCTCTCTCAGGTGAATGTTCCTGTTGAGCCATAATTCCCTGAAATTAATCCTGTGCAGGATCAATTGACGGTAGGAGATTTTATACAATGTTTTTTTTGCCGTCCCCTGCTGTTTCATTTTCTGGTATAAAAGGGTATCAGGGGTAAGGCAGAAATCATAAACTGAAATATTTCTTGTCAGTATATTGATCTTCAAATTCGAAAAATCTATCGTATAGAGACCCTGGCTTGTCGAGTAGATCTTTCTCTGGATCATTTCACGAAGCAGCTTTGTTCCAAAAAAATTAAACAAAATGTAAACCGAAAGGATCATCAGGGTAAGCAGTATGATCACCCCCGATAAGATACGGATCAGGATTCTGAGCGGCCTTCTTTTTTTGTGTTTGCTTGCCTGGTCTGTCATTCGCGTAAACGGGGATTAACTCCAAAAATAGAAATTTCCTGCGTTATATCCTATTTCCTACCTTTGCACGATAGATAAGTAGCGAAAAGCGAAAAGCGAAAAGCGAAAAGCGAAAAACGAAAAACGAAAAGCGAAAAGCGAAAAACGAAAAACGAAAAGCGAAAAGCGAAAAGCAAAAAGCGAAAAGCGAAAAGCGAAAAACGAAAAGCGAAATAGCAAAAAGCGAAAAGCGAATAACTTGTAATATGGAATACAATTTTCTGGAGATAGAAAAGAAATGGCAGAAGTACTGGCTGGAGAATAAATCTTTTCATGCTGAAATTGAACCCGGGAAACCCAAGTTTTATGTGCTGGATATGTTTCCTTACCCTTCCGGGGCGGGATTGCATGTGGGGCACCCCCTCGGTTATATTGCTTCCGATATCTATTCCCGCTACAAGCGGCTGAAAGGTTTTAACGTACTGCATCCCATGGGCTACGACGCTTACGGGCTTCCGGCAGAGCAATATGCGATTCAAACAGGCACCCATCCCGCGATAACTACCGAAAAGAATGTTGCGAGATACCGGGAGCAGATGGATAAGCTAGGGTTTTCGTACGACTGGGACCGGGAAGTAAAGACCTGTGATCCCCGGTATTATAAATGGACACAGTGGACTTTCATCCGATTATACAACCACTGGTATGACCAGGCTGCAGGCAAAGCCCGGCCTGTACCGGAACTTATTGAACATTTCAGGAGTTCGGGGAATGCGGATGTACGTGCTGCCGTAAGCCCGAATTGGTTTGACGAGCTGTCAAAAAAAGATGCAACTTTCGGTACCGGCTGGAAAGGTATTTTCACTTCTTCTGACTGGGCAGGTTTTTCAGAGAAACAACAGCAGTCAATACTCATGAATTACCGCCTGGCTTATCTTTCTGAAGCCATCGTGAACTGGTGCCCTGAACTGGGAACCGTACTTGCCAACGACGAGGTGGCAAACGGTTATTCTGTGCGCGGGAATCACCCGATTGAAAGGAAAATGATGCGGCAGTGGTTTCTCCGGATTACCGCATATGCCCAGAGACTGCTTGAAGGCCTCGATGACCTGGATTGGTCTGATTCGCTGAAAGAACAGCAGAGGTACTGGATTGGCCGTTCGGAAGGCGCTGAGATATTGTTCCCTGTAAAGGATTCAGAACTTAGCCTGAGTATTTTCACCACGAGGCCCGATACTATTTTCGGTTCCACCTTTATGGTACTTTCTCCTGAACATGAATATATAGAAAAGATCACACCCGCCTCTCACATTGATTCTGTAAGGGCGTATTTACACGAAGTCATCAACCGTTCAGAACGTGAAAGGATGGCCGACGTGAAAAAGATCAGCGGGGTATTTACCGGGGCTTACTCAATCAACCCCTTAAACGGGAAACCCATTCCCATCTGGGTCGCCGATTATGTTCTGGCCGGCTATGGCACCGGCGCCATAATGGCCGTTCCTGCTCACGACAGCAGGGATTACGATTTTGCAAAGCATTTTGGGCTGCCCATCACTGAAGTGGTATCAGGAGGCGATATTTCTGAAGGCTCATATGATGCCAAGGACGGGACCATGATCAATTCCGGGTTCCTCGACGGCATGCAGGTCAGGGAAGCCATTAAGGCGGTCATTAAAAGCGTTAATGAAACAGGGATCGGAAGAGGCATGATAAACTTCCGCCTTCGCGACGCCATTTTCAGCAGGCAGCGTTACTGGGGGGAGCCATTTCCCGTGTATTTCAGGGAAGGCATTCCTTATGTGCTCAGCGACAGTGAGCTGCCCCTGGAACTTCCACCGGTGGATGCCTATCTCCCCACCGAAACAGGAGAACCTCCCCTGGCCAGGGCAAAGAACTGGAAGACAAAAGAAGGCTATCCTCTTGAAACCAATACGATGCCTGGTTTTGCAGGCTCCAGCGGGTATTACCTCCGCTATATGGACCCCGGGAATGAGAAAGAATATTTTTCAAAAGAAGCAGTAAACTACTGGCAAAATGTAGATCTCTATATAGGTGGAGACGAGCACGCGACAGGCCATCTCATTTATTCGAGGTTTTGGAATAAATTCCTTTTTGACATCGGCATGGCGGTTCGCGAAGAACCGTTTAAAAAGCTGGTCAACCAGGGAAAAATTCAGGGCCGTTCAAACCTGGTTTACCGCCTGAAAGGCTCAAACAACTTTGTCTCTCAGGGCCTTAAAGAGCAGTATGAACATATCGTTATGCATGTAGATGTGAGCCTCGTCAATAATGACATTCTCGATACCCAGGCTTTTCGCCAGTGGAGGCCCGATCTGGCTGATGCCGGGTTCATTCTCGAAGATGGCCAGTATTTCTGCGGGCATGCCGTGGAAAAAATGTCAAAATCCTTGTATAACGTGGTGAATCCCGATGAGCTCATCGAACGTTACGGGGCCGATACCTTCAGGATGTACGAAATGTTCCTTGGGCCGCTTGAGCAGTCGAAACCATGGGATACGAATGGAATAGAGGGTGTGTTCCGCTTTATCCGTAAATTCTGGAGACTATACCATGACGAGGAAAATCAATTCAGGCTCAGCGATGAGGCTCCCGTTGCTTCCGAACTGCGCATCCTTCATAAGACCATAAAAAAAATCCAGGACGACATAGAAAGGCTTTCCTTCAACACCGCCGTGAGTACGTTTATGATCTGTGTGAATGAACTGGGCGAACTGAAATGCAGCAAACGGGCCATACTCGAAGATCTGCTCGTCCTGATTTCGCCCTATGCCCCTCACCTGGCTGAAGAATTATGGCAGCAGTGCGGGCATCATGAAAGCATCACGAAAGCAGCCTTCCCCGTTTTCAACCAGGAATACCTCGTAGAGAATTCCTTCAAATACCCTGTTTCCTTTAACGGGAAAATGCGTTTCCAGCTTGAACTTCCTGTTGGGATGCAGGCTGATGATGTTCAGAAAGCCGTACTTGAAGCAGAGGAATCAGCGAAGTGGCTTGAGGGAAAAGTCCCAAAAAAAATCATTGTGGTCCATAAGAAGATCATCAATATAGTCGTTTAATATTAATTCTGACGGCTATGAACCTCCGGTTTTTCATCCTGCTTGGTGTTTTCCTGATCCCTGTCCCCCAGTCGCTGACCCCTTTGCGGGCACAGACAATTGAACCTGTATCAAACGCAAGTTTTACATACGGTGAAAAACTGACATTTACCGTGTACTATGATTCTTTTGTAACAGGCAAGGTAACTGCAGGGACAGGCAGCCTCGAAGTAAGCCGTGAATCGGAAGATGTATCTGGAAGGAAGTCTTATCATATCGTCGGTGAAGGTAAATCGAAAGGCGCTTTCAGTTTGTTTTTCAAAGTCAATGACCGTTTCGAAAGCTGGGTCGATGAGGAATACCTTGTTCCCTGGAGGTTCAAACGGGATACCCATGAAGGAGGCTACGAGTATAAAGATGAAGTGAAATTCAATCAGCTTACGGGCTCTTATTCCAGCACAAGGGCGAACAGGAAAATGCCCGTCGGCACCCATGATATTATTTCGGCTTATTTCTTCGCCCGGAATTTTGATTTTTCGGGAATGAAACCGGGCGACATCTATCCTGTTAATTTTATTCTCGATGATTCTCTTTATCTTTCAGTGATCCGGTTCATCGGCAGGGAAGTGGTCACAACGGAATTGGGTACATTCAACTGCCTTCACTTCAAACCTATGGTCGTGACCGGGGCCGTTTTCAGCCAGCCCTACCCCATGGACCTCTGGATCAGTGATGACAAGAACCATATTCCCATACTCGCCAAATCGGCCGTGATAGTAGGTTCCGTGAAAATGGAACTTGTTAAATACAAAGGTTTGAAAAATCCCGGAAACGGGAAAAACTGATCAGCAAGCATGAAAAAGCTTACCTATTGCCTGTTTTATTGCAGTATAACCTTACTGTTTTTTCTGTTTTTCTTTTTGACTGCGGATGAGGTGAAGGCGCAGTTCGTAAAGGGTGCCGATATCGGCTGGTTGCAGCAGATGGAAGCTACGGGATACAAATTTTACGACAGTACCGGGATTCAAAAGGACTGTTTGCAGATCCTCAAAGATAAAGGGATCAATACGGTACGGTTCCGGGTTTGGGTGAATCCCTCCAACGACAAGGTAAACGGGCATTGCAGCAAGAAGGAAGTTGCTTCGATGGCGCTAAGGGCCAAAAATATGGGAATGAGGATACTGATAGATTTTCATTACAGCGACTCCTGGGCCGATCCCTCGAAACAAACGAAGCCCGCAGCATGGGCCGGCCATTCCTTCACTCAGCTTCTGGCCGATCTGTACAATCATACTTTCGAAGTCCTCGATACCCTGAAAGCCATTGGGGCCAAACCCGAATGGGTCCAGATCGGGAATGAAATTTCGGGCGGCATGCTGTGGCCCGACGGGAGCAGCTCGAACTGGCCCCAGTTGGGTCAATTGCTCAATAAAGGATATGACGCGACCAAGGCTGTCGACAGCACGATCAAAGTGATCATTCACATTGACCAGGGAAACGATAACAGCAGGTTCAGGTGGTTTTTCGATAATTGCCAGACCCAGGGTGTGAAGTATGATATCATCGGCGCTTCATATTATCCATACTGGCTTGGGACTGATTATACAGTTACAATAAATGACCTTGGGAACAATCTTAATAATATGGTTTCACGTTACGGGAAAGAGGTGATCGTGGCCGAGGTCGGCGGGGATTATATTAAAGTTCAGAATACCTACGATATGCTGGTGGCGGTCCTCAACAAAGTAAAAGCCGTTACTAACAGCAAAGGCCTGGGTGTAATTTACTGGGAACCCGAAGGCGAAAAGTCATGGAGCGGCTACCAGCTAAGCTGCTGGGGCCCTGACGGAAAACCGACCCTTGCCCTGAATGCCTTCCTGGCCCATCTATCGGGCGTCAATACGTTTACAAAAGACCCGGGGATCTTTATTTATCCAAATCCTTATTTCGGCGGATTGCTGAATGTCGACCTGAACGGATTGAATGGTTCTTCAGAACTCAGGATCTTTAACGACAAGGGACAGCTGATGAAACAGCTCACCCTCAACAATCAGCACAAAGCTGCCATTGACATCAACCTCAGGCCGGGTATTTATATTATCAATGTAGATCATGATGGCCGGGAATTTACAGGTAAATTATTGGTAAACTAAGCTTCCCTTCAAAACAGGATTTCCGGCACACTCTTTGTTTCTTCCTTTCGTTTTTGTATTATTGAATAAAATTCGGATTATGACTACCCGCTTCGTATTACTTGGGTTGGCATTCGGCTGTGCGCTGATGTCAACTGTAACACTGGCTCAGAAAAATACCCTGCCTGCCGTACATTCCCCCTCCTGGCAAAAGGAATGGAAACAGGTGGATTCCTTATCTGACAGGGGATTGCCCAAATCGGCCATCGAAATTGTAGACCGGATCTACAAGACTTCGAAATCGGGAAAAGACACACCCCAGTTCATCAAAGCGATTATTTATAAGATTAAACTGAATAGTTTTTTCAGCGAGGATTTTCTTGTCAGCGCAATAAGTGATCTGGAAACTGAAGTAAAACAGGCCCAGGAACCAACAAAACAGATCCTTCAATCGATACTGGCAGAAGTCTATGAAAAATATTACGAGAACAACCAATACCGCTTTCACGACAGGACCCGGCTTGACCCAGTGAAGACCGACAGCCTGCAGACCTGGGACCTGAACACCCTCTTGAAAGTCATTTACCACAATTACCTCGCTTCACTGGAGAATAGTCAGCTTCTGCAATCATTACCCGTTTCAGCCTATAAGGCAATTATCGAAATCCCTGAGCAGGGATTTGACAAACGATCAACGGAGCCTGATTTTGAAAAAGTCATAGTCTTCCGCCCCACCCTCTATGATTTTGTGGCAAACCGTGCGCTTGAATTCTTCACTTCTTCTGCCGGGCCGAAGAACAGTTCGGCTTTCGGGTTCTGCATTGATAAGGCAATGTATTTCAAGCCGGCTGATGAATTTATTAAGCTGGCTTTGCCCTCGGGCGATTCGCTTTCCCAGAACCTTCAGGCTTTAAAGATATACCAGGGCCTCGTTTCGTTTCACATCAATGACAAGGACCCCGCTGCTTTCGTTGATGCCGATCTTGCAAGGCTCGCTTTTGTGAATGAAAAAGCCGTCACGGGAAATAAGGACAGTTTATACCTGGATGCATTGAAAAAATCTGAAATTCGCTTAAAGGGCTCTCCCTGGTCGGCAAGTATTTCTTTTGCGATTGCCCGGTTTTATCATAGCCAGGGATGCAATAAGGCCAACAACACCGGCCATCAGTATGATTTTAACCAAGCCCTGGAAATTTGTGAGGTTACCTCAAAACGTTTTCCTGATTCGGAGGGAGCGAAAGATTGCCGTATCCTGGCCAATACGATCAGGAACAACGAACTGGAGATAAAAAATGAAGCTGTCGTCAGTCCGGGAACTCCTTCCCTGGCACTCATCTCATACAAGAACATGAAGAATGTTTACCTGAGGTTATATGCCATTGACCGGGAGGTCTGGGAATCCGGAAAAGAGAAACTGAAAAAGGAAGAGAGGATCAACCTCCTCGCAACTCAGCAGGCCCGCAAATCCTGGCAGCAGGCCCTTCCCGATTTCGGCGATTACCGCAACCACCGTGTCGAGGTCGTTCTTCCCGAAACCACTGCGGGTTTCTTTGTCATTCTGGCATGCAGCGATACATCCTTTTCAAATTCCTCAAAGCTGATAACGTATTCCGATTATAGGGTTTCTTCACTCAATTATATCAGCAGGCATAACAGGGATGGCAGTATCGGCCTGTACATTTTCAGCCGTGATAAAGGTTTTCCCCTGGGCGGGGTTACCGTGGAAAGCTGGTTCAGGAATTATAATTACCAGACTAACAGCTGGGAGTCTAAAAAGATCCGCAGCCTGATCAGCGACAACAATGGGTTTGTAACCCTGCCTCCGCTTGACAAGGGGGCAAAATTCAACAACCTCTACTGCAAACTGATCTCTGCCGGTGATGTGCTGCTGACCGAAAGTTTTTACCAGTACCCTGTTTCTCCCGTGGCTGAGAAAGCAATCAAACAAACGACTTTCTTTACCGACAGGGCTATTTACAGGCCAGGTCAAACGGTCTATTTCAAAGGCATCCTCGTTGAGAAAAAGGGGGAAAGGACCAGATTGCTGCCAAACGAAACAACCCTCGTGAGATTTACCGACGCCAACGGCCGCATGATCTCCGAAAAATCATTTACAACCAATGACTTTGCTTCTTTCAACGGTTCTTTCATCGCCCCTTCGGATGTTCTGCCGGGACAGATGTCCATCTCAAATGAGTCGGGCAATGTTTCTATCTCGGTTGAACAGTATAAGCGCCCCACATTTGAGGTCAGCTTTGATCCCCTGGAAGGCAATTATAAACTCGGCGAACTGCTTGTTGTTAAGGGTAAAGCCATGGCTTACGCAGGAAATGCCGTCAGCCGGGCTGAGGTAAAATACAGGGTGGTCAGGTCGGCCCGTTTTCCATATTGGGAAAGGTGGTTTATTCCATTCCCCTCCTCCCCCGAAACCGAGATCTCAAATGGTATGGTCAAGACGAACAACGACGGATCTTTCAGCTTTTCGTTCATTGCCATGCCTGATTATTCAGTCCCGAGGCCGGATAAGCCGGTTTTTGATTTTACAATTACAACCGATGTTACGGACATCGGCGGGGAAACACAATCTTCGGAGCAAACGGTCACGGTGGGCTACCAGTCTTTGCTCTTGTCAGTAAATGCCCCGGGCAAATTTAATCTGCTGACCGACAGCCTTATGAAATTTAAAGCTGTTAACCTGAACGGCAAATCCACCCCTCTTATACTGGCGGTGACTATTAATAAGCTGAGGGTTCCTGAACAGGTTTTCATGAAAAAATTTTGGGACAGGCCGGATACTTCACTGATCCCGGAAAAACAGTTCAATGAATTATTCCCTTATTTCAGTTACGGCAATCAGGATGATACAAATACCTGGAAACGAAGTGAATCTTTTTTGAATAAAGCCATCAATCTTGTTTCAGATTCGGTTATCAACATTAAGAACTATACAGATAATGCCGGAAAGCTGCAAGGGCTCCAGGCTGGTGTTTATGAGATCCTGTTGTCGGCGGATGACCCTTTTCATGAAAAAGTGAGCCTGAAACGTTTTTTAACAGTGTATGACCCTGGTTCGGCAGCATTACCTGCAAGCCCGGTGAACTGGTTTGTTCCCCTGAAGACCAGCGCCAAGCCCGGTGATACTGCAAGTTTCCTCATTGGTTCAAAGGAGAAAAATGTCGATGTGATGTTTGAGATCTTTAAGGGCGACAGCCTTTTTTCAAGAAAATGGATTACCCTCAGCAATGAGCAGATGCTGATCAAGGTGGCTGTACTGGAAAGTTACCGGGGTAATTTTTCCGTGAACTTTGTGTTTTCGAAATTCAACCGAATATTCCAGGACAGCAAGCTGATCCAGGTTCCCTACGCCGACAATAAACTGAATATTGTCTTTGAAACATTCCGCAGCAACTTGGTTCCGGGAGCTAAAGAAGAATGGAAGATCAACATCAGCAGCGCTGATAAAAAGCCCGTCAGCGCCGAATTTCTTGCATCGATGTACGATGTATCCCTTGATGCTTTCAGGGCAAATACCTGGTCGTTTGATATCGCAACAAAATTCTTCGGAACCAATCCCTGGAATACCGGCGGCAGTTCTCTTTTACGCAGCGCTTCCGTTTCAGCCTCACTGCCATCAGCAGGCTATTCCGAGCATCAGTATCCCCAGCTGAACTGGTTTCACATCGATTATTTCGGCGGAAGGCGGTATCCCATGATGCTTAAATCGGGGCAAATGAACCGAACCGGCCTGATGGATGAAAAGGCAGTTATGGGAATGGCAGGAGGAGTAAGTCCGGATGCAACCCCTCCACCAGAAAGCCAGGTCGTGGCGGGGATATCTGCTCCGTCTGAAGAAAAGCCCAAAGTTCCCCCGTCACAACCGATATTACAGCTCAGGAAGGATTTCCGGGAAACAGCATTCTTTTATCCCGTGCTGGTTACGGATTCAGCCGGCAAGCTGTCGCTTCACTTTACGGCTCCCGAATCTTTGACCCGATGGAAATTCCAGGGTTTTGCATATACCAGGCAGCTGGAATATAACCTGATTGAAAAAGAGCTTGTCACCCATAAGGACCTGATGGTGATGCCCAATGCACCAAGATTTGTAAGGCAGGGCGACAGGCTGGTGTTCAGCACGAGGGTAGTGAACCTTTCCGGCCAGGACATAAACGCAGCGGTCCGCATCGGGCTTTTTGACGGCATCAGCATGAAGCCTTTCGACAGCCTCGTTTCCGGGCCGTTAAAGCAGGATGTTGCAATAAGCAAGGGAGAAAGCGCAGGGATCAACTGGACTGTTCAGATCCCCGAAAATCCTTCGCTTTCACTGCTTCAATACAGGATCATTGCCGAAGCCGGGGCATTCAGCGACGGCGAAGAGAAGCTGATTCCCGTATTTCCCAACCGTATGATGGTTACCGAAAGCCTGCCCTTGCCTGTCCGTGGAAAAGGAACTTTCGAATTCAGTTTTAACAAACTCAGGTCCTCGTCCGCAGAAAAAACACTTAAAAATTACCGCCTTACCCTGGAGTTTGCTTCAAATCCCGCCTGGTATGCTTTACAGGCTTTGCCTGCGCTGGATGAACAGCAATACGAAGATGCGTATTCGGCTTTCGGCGCTTTCTACTCAAACAGCATTGCGTTCCATATCATGAATGCCGATCCTAAAATCAAAGCTGTTTTCGAAAGCTGGAAAAGTCTTACTCCCGATGCCCTGCTTTCCAATCTTGAGAAAAATTCCCAGCTGAAGTCCCTGTTGCTGCAACAGACTCCGTGGGTCGTCGAAGCACAGACCGAAACCAGCAACCGGCAAAGGCTCGGAATGTATTTTGATCCCGATAATCTCGAACTGAATTTGCAGAAAAACCTCTCCCGCCTGAAAAAGCTTCAAACTCCGGATGGCGGTTTTACCTGGTTCCCGGGTATGCCCGAAAACAGGTTTATGAGCCAGCATATCATCGGAGGTCTTGCACACCTCGAACATCTCGGAGTGACGCTTTCAACGGGTGATGCAGTGGTAAGTCAGATGCTGCTGAATGGCGTTAAATATATGGATGAGGCGTTCAGGAAGGACTATAATGAACTGAAGAGAAGGTATCCTGCGCATATGAAAGAGAACAATCTGAATTTGATTGAAATACAGTATTTGTATTCCCGTTCGTATTATATCCGGAGCAACCCGCTACCTGCAGCTGTTGATGAAGCCCTGAATTATTATCTTTCCCAGGCTGCGCAGTACTGGATGAAAGAAGATCTTCCTGACCAGGCTATGCTTGCATTGGCCCTGGACCGGTTCGGAAAGAAAGATATATCCCAGATGATCATCAAATCGCTTTCCGAAAGAGCGCTTCATTCACCCGAAATGGGGATGTACTGGGCGCAGGATCCCGGATACTACCGGCAGCTGGAAACCGTTGAAACCCAGGCCCTGCTTATCGAAGCTTATGACGAAGTCGCGAACGACAGCAAGGCTGTTGAGGAAATGAAGATCTGGCTGCTGAAGCAGAAGCAAACCCGGGCCTGGAGAAGTTCCAGGGCCACGGTCGATGCCTGCTATGCCTTGCTCCTGAGAGGAACAAAATTGCTTTCGGAAGATCCGAAGATACAGATATCGTTAGGTAAAATCAAGATCGATCCCTCCAGGCTGACCGATATAAAACAGGAAGCCGGCAGCGGGTATTTCCAGATGAGCTGGAGCGGAGGAGAGATCACTCCTGAGATGGGAAAAGTCAGGGTGAGCAAGTCATCAGACGGGGTTGCATGGGGGGCGGTTTACTGGCAATACTTTGAGAATATGGATAAGATCACCCTGGCCCAAACTTCCCTGAAACTTGACAAGAAGCTCTTTGTTGAAAGAAACACAGCTTCCGGGCCTGTCCTCGTATCCGTTGAGGATAATGGCCGTCTTAACATTGGAGATAAACTTAAAGTGCGTATAGTCCTTAAGACTGACCGGGACCTCGAATTCGTACATATGGGAGATCAGAGGGCATCGGCTTTCGAGCCCCCGGCCGGTAACACCATTTCGGGCTACCATTACCAGGATGGACTGGGTTATTACCAGAGCACTGCCGACGCTGCCACCGATTTCTTCTTTGATTACATGCCTAAAGGGACCTATGTTTTTGAATACCCCCTGCTGGTCAATGCAGCAGGGGATTATTCTAACGGCATAACAACCGTACAGTGCATGTATGCACCGGAGTTTTCGGCACACAGCGAAGGAATAAGGGTCAGTATTAAGTAGCGAGGTAGCGAAAACTTGGAATAACGGATAACAGCTATCCGGCCATCCAGTTATCCAGCCAAAAGCAATGAGTCACGAGTCGCAGCTCACAAGTCCTGATTTTTGTATCTTTGCGGCTAAAATCAATACCTTACATATGCTGCGAACGCATACCTGCGGCGAACTCCGCATCAATCATATTTCACTTGAGGTAACTCTCTGCGGATGGGTCCAGAGATCAAGGGAAATGGGCGGACTTACCTTTATCGACCTCCGCGACCGTTACGGAATCACCCAGCTGGTCTTCAATATGGATAAGAACCCGGCTCTTTGCGCTGAAGCTGTTAAGCTTGGCCGAGAATATGTGATCCGGGCAAAGGGAAAAGTCGCCGAACGAAGCAACAAGAACCCGAAAATGCCGACAGGCGACATTGAAATACTGGTTGAGGAGCTTAGTATTCTCAACACTTCGAAGGTTCCTCCCTTTACCATCGAAGATAATACCGACGGCGGAGAGGAACTCCGTATGAAATACCGTTACCTCGACCTCCGCAGACAGGTCAACAGGAAGAACCTTGAGCTCAGGCATAAACTTTCGATAGAGACCAGGAATTACCTGAATTCACAGAATTTTATAGATATCGAAACCCCCTACCTGATCAAATCAACCCCTGAAGGCGCAAGGGATTTCGTGGTTCCCTCGCGAATGAACCCGGGCCAGTTTTACGCCCTTCCGCAGTCGCCCCAGACTTTCAAACAACTTCTGATGGTTGCCGGTTTTGACAGGTATTTCCAGATCGTCCGCTGTTTCAGGGATGAAGACCTGCGGGCCGACCGACAGCCGGAATTCACACAAATCGACTGCGAGATGGCTTTCGTGACCCAGGAGGATATACTGAATACCTTCGAAGGCCTTGCAAAACATTTGTTTAGCTCGGTCCTTAATATGAAAATGGATGATTTTCCAAGGATGTCATATGATGAAGCAATGAGTCTTTATGGCTGCGACAAACCCGATCTCCGCTTCGGTATGACTTTTACGGAGATCACGCCCCTTATGAAAGGCAAAGGGTTCAGGGTGGCTGATGATGCCGAATACCTGGTTGGCATCAAGGCTGACGGCTGTGCAGAATATTCGCGCAAACAGCTCGACGAACTTACTGAATATGTTAAAAGGCCGCAGGTTGGCGCAAGCGGACTAATATACATCCGTTATTCTGCCGATGGTTCGGTTAAATCGTCGGTAGATAAATTTTATTCTGCGGATGACCTGGCTCATATTTTGAAACAGTTCGGGGCTGTTCCGGGTGACCTGGTACTGATACTTGCGGGCGCAATTGAAAAAACACAGAAAGCCCTTTGCGAACTCAGGCTGGAGATGGGCCGCAGGCTCAACCTGATGAAAGCCGGTGAATTCAAGCCTCTCTGGGTAACCGATTTTCCATTACTTGAGTGGGATGAGGAAACAAAGAGGTTCTATGCCAAACATCATCCTTTTACTTCTCCAAAACCAGAGGATATTTCTTTGCTCGACACCGACCCTCAAAAAGTAAGAGCCAACGCTTACGACCTTGTCATCAATGGGACTGAAATCGGCGGAGGTTCCATTAGGATCCACAATAAAGACCTGCAACATAAGATGTTCCAGGTTCTTGGTTTCACCGAAGAAGATGCTGCCAATCAGTTCGGATTCCTGATGAATGCTTTTGAATACGGAGCTCCTCCCCATGGCGGGATCGCCTTTGGGTTTGACCGCTGGTCAACCATTTTCGGAGGAGGAGATTCAATCCGCGATTTTATTGCTTTTCCAAAGAACAACTCAGGGAGGGATGTGATGATCGATTCGCCTTCAGCCATCAAGCAGGAACAGCTTAAAGAGCTTAGTATAAAAATAAATAGCGAGGTAGCGAGGTAGCGAAAGGCGAAAAGCGAAAAGCGAAAAGCGAAAAGCGAAAAGCGAAAAGCGAAAAGCGAAAGGCGAAAAGCGAAAGGCGAAAAGCGAAAAGCGAAAAGCGAAATCTCAGGTTCCCAAATTAAAAAATTTACTATCATCATATAAACCATGCTTTATGAAACAATTTGTGAATGTTATTTTCATCAGCGCTGTGATCGCCCTGGCTTCCTGCGGAGGAAACAAAGAACTGCAGCAAGATGCCAAAAACATTGCAACAGCAATGTGCAGGAATATAGAAACCATGAATAACCTGAAGACGGTGGATCCGGCAGATTCTGTAAAAGTTTTGCAGCTGCGCGCAAAGGAAAAACAGGCTGAAGTGGAAATGACGATATTGTACCAGGAATTCAAGGCTAAATACAAGGATAAAGTGTCGGATAAGAAATTCAGCCAGGAATTCGCAAAGGAGTTACGTAAAGCGATGCTCGATTGTCCGTATCTTTCAAAAGAAGACCGCGCCAGCTTCGAGAAAGACATCGATAAATAGCGAAGTCATTCTGCTCATCACGCCATTCCATCAGTAAATTATGAAGGAGAAACCCAAAGTCGAAATTACCGCTCCGGTGGGCAGCTGGGAATCCCTCCGGGCTGCGATACAGGCAGGAGCAAATTCCGTTTATTTCGGTATAGGCGTGATGAACATGCGCGCCCGTTCTTCCATTAACTTCAGCCTTCGCGACCTTGTGAAGATCTCGCGCATATGCCGCAAACACGGGGTTCGCGCGTATCTCACGATCAACACGGTGATCTTCGACAATGAACTGAAAGAGATGAAAAAGATGGTGGATTCGGCCCTAAAGAACCGTATCGACGCTGTGATTGCTTCCGATCAAGCCGTGATTCAGTATGCCGGTTCAGTAGGGATGGAAGTGCATATGTCGACTCAGGCAAACATCACTAATCTTGAGGCGGTGAAATACTGGTCGCAGTTTTCCGGAACCATGGTTACCGCCCGGGAACTGAGCCTTGAACAGGTTGCAGCGATCCACCGCTCCATCATCCGCCAGAAAATAAAAGGACCTAAGGGGCACCCGGTACGCCTGGAAGTGTTTGCCCATGGAGCTCTGTGTATGGCGGTTTCAGGGAAGTGTTACCTGAGCCTTGACCATTATAATGCTTCGGCAAACAGGGGAGCTTGCTATCAGACCTGCCGGAGGCCTTATAAAGTCACAGATACTGACGGGGAGCTCGAGCTGCTGGTCGATAATGAATATATCATGTCACCAAAGGATCTTTGTACTATCGGGTTCCTCGATAAGATCATCAATGCAGGTGTTACGGTTTTGAAGATTGAAGGGCGTGGCCGTAGTCCGGAATATGTCAAAACCGTGGTTTCCTGTTACCGGGAAGCCGTGGATGCCTTGGTTGACGGGACTTACAGTAAGGAAAAGGTTGAAATCTGGATTGACCGGCTCAAAACTGTTTACAACCGTGGTTTCTGGGATGGGTATTACCTTGGCAAAAAAATGGGTGGATGGGCTGAACAGCATGGATCTGTTGCCACAACCTACAAGGAATATGTAGGGAAGGTCACAAATTATTTCAAAAAGCTGAAAGTGGCTGAGATCAAAATGGAATCGGGAAAGCTTTTAAAAGGTGACCGCATCTATATCCAGGGCCCGACGACAGGGGTTGTGGAATTTACTATTCCTGAAATCCGCGTCGAACTGAATGAAGTGAAAAAGACAGTGAAGGGTGAATATTGTTCAATCCCTGTTGATATCATGCTTAGGAGGGCGGATAAGGTGTATAAAATATTAAGTAGCGAAATAGCGAAAAAAAACTAATTTCATTTACTTCTTCAGCCATTTGATTCATTCGTAATTCGTAATTCGTAATTTGTAATTGAAATACAACCTCCATACCCATACCCGTTTTTCCGATGGTTCCTCAGAACCGGAAAGATATATCGAAGAGGCCCTGCGGGAGGGTTTTTCAGTGCTGGGGTTCAGCGACCACTCCCCTGTCCCTTTCGAGAATTCCTTTGCTCTCAAAGAAAAGAACCTTCCTATGTACTGCCGCGTGATACAGGAACTGCAGAAGAAATACGCCTCTCCCTCATCCGAAGAAAAAGCCTTAGAAATATTACTGGGAATCGAGATTGATTTCATCCCTGGAATGACTATGCCTTTTGAAGAACTGCGTAAAAAATATCAATTCGATTATACGATCGGCTCAGTCCATCTTGTACGTGACGGAAACCGTGATAGGCTCTGGTTTATCGACGGCCCCGATATTTCTGTTTATGACGACGGCATACAAAGCATCTTCAGGGGTGACGGGCGTATTGCTGTTACTGCTTATTACAAACAACTCCGGGAAATGATCTCCCTGCACAAACCTGATATTATCGGCCACCTTGATAAAGTTAAAATGTACAACCGCGGAAGGTATTTCAATGAGACCGATCCCTGGTATGTCGGGCTTATCGACGAAACCCTTGATCTTATTGCCGCTTCGGGAACAGTAGTTGAAGTAAACACCCGGGGGCTTTATAAGAAGCGTGCCGAAACTTTTTTTCCCGGTCCCGACGTACTGAAAAAGATCCTGAAAATGAATATTCCGGTCACTATAAGCTCCGACGCCCATAAACCGGAAGAACTGTCGAAGATGTTCGAAGATGCCGTATCCACCCTGAAACAACTTGGATTCAGGTCCCAGCGGGTCCTTACTGGAGGAAGATGGCAGGATGTCATTCTGTAAAAATCCTGTAATCCGCCTGGCACAACAATTATCTTGATTTTTATTTATTTCTGATATATATTTGTTCATTCCATTCTACAGCTGTGAGAAAGTCACTGATTGTCATGTCATTCGGGTTCTGCCTCATTCTGCTTGGTTCATGTAAAAAGAAAGACAGCAGTCCTTCAGGAAGCAGCCTGGGGTCCTTCTCATTTACTCCATCGGAACTGGCCATTTTACCTTACCCTACCTCTGATACCCTGATCTTTAAAAGTAATGAAGGAGACTCCATCATCTTCAAATTCGCAGGGCGTAATTCGATGATGAAAACGTATTATGAACACCCCGATAACCCATCGGGTTACCAGGGGAATTATTACAGCTGCGAGTTAAATTCCTCCGGTTTTGTTTCACCAAATTCCGACTATCTTTTTTTTAACCTTCATTACCTGGACCCGTTTTTGGGATATGCGGGAACAAAGTATTTTAATATCGGCATAGCGACCGGCAACAGCGGAAGCTGCATCTATTCCGCAGAATTTCGTTTTGAAATTGATACCCTGATCAGTTACCTGCCGGATCCGGCATTTAAAAAAGGCGGTTATGTCCAGGCTTATTATAATACCATCACCATTGGACCCAGGTTGTTTGAAAATGTATATGAGCTTATCGGGCCGGGCTTCACAATTTATTGCCCGGTATATATTTCCCAGGTTTATTACAGCATAAAAGAAGGGATTGTCGGCTTTGCCCAAAATACAGGCAAAACCTGGTTTCTTCTTCCCGGGAAGATATCCCCTCCCGTCGATGCTGTAACTCCCCGTCCTTATCTGCCTGTTTACCCTGCGTCATACTGGATCTATCAGACAGCTGCCTCAACTGTTGTCAGCAGGACGAGCAATAACTATGTAAGCTTTAAGGGGATGACATTGACCACATTTGACAGCAGGCCCATAAACCAGTATGAAGGGTTTTTCACTTACGGAACCTATGAACTTGGCTGGGTTCCAATTCTTTCAGAAACCCCGGGAGCAACATGGGAAATGCCTCTTGGTAACCCGAATACAAATCCCGGCACCCAGGTATTTCAGGTAATGCAAAAAACCGTCGATGCAAACCTGGATTCGATCATCATACAAAGGTATTATACCTGCCATAAAGATCCATTGGTCAGAAACTCATTATACGTTTGGCAAACTTTTAAGAAGAACGTTGGGCTGGTATTCGAATGCTGGGTTGACACAACAACGAACGATACGATATTCCGAAAGGAACTGATTGATTACCATATTAATCGTTGATACGCATTCGCTTCGACTGAGATTGCTTTTTCGGGCCTCACCGGGCAGTAAAATTCACAGGCCCCGCAACCATTACAGAGTTTCGGATCAACTTTGGGGATTCTCAGTTTGCCCAGGTATGGCAGCATTTCTATTGCTTTCGCGGGGCAATGTTCCGAGCATTTTGCGCAGGGTTTTTGCTTTTCAACTACCAGGCATTGGTTCTTTGCAAACACGGCCAGTCCTGTCTGCGTCCTTTGTTTTTCATACAGGCCCAGGGGCTGAATTGCACCCGAAGGACAAACCTCCGTACACTTTATGCAGTCATATTTGCAGAACGACCTTTCGAAATCGAGTTTGGGCTGGAATAATCCACTGAGCCCGTACTCAAAGAAGGATGGTTGTAATACGCGGGTCGGGCATGAAGAAACGCAAAGCTGGCAGGCCGTGCATTTTTCTGTAAAATGCCAGAGGTTGACAGCCCCGGGCGGCATCACGGGAAGCGTTTCAGGAAGCCGCCCCGATACCGTAAAAAGCCCGGAAACCGGCAGCAATCCGCTGACTGTGGCAACCCCCATGGCCGAGGTTTTAATAAAATTGCGACGGGAATTGTTTTCCACTGCCGGTTGTGCAAAAGCAGGCGTTTTCTTTTTATCCCGGCCTGCCCTGAAACTGATCGCCTTTTCGGGGCAGGAACCCAGGCAGTTCATACAACCAACGCAGCGGTCGAAATCAAGCCTGTGAGACCTGTAATCTATGCAGTTCGACTTGCAAACCCCTTCACAGCTGCCGCAGGCAGCACATAATCCGCCTTCAATCCTGATCCTGAAAAATGAAAGCCTGGATAATAGTCCTAAAACAACTCCCAACGGGCAAATCACATTGCAATACCAGCGGTTCTTCAGGGAACCAAATACCGCGAAAACCAGAAGCAATATGGCTGAAAGCAGGAGCGAGCCCTGGAATCCCGCAAAGATCCTGCCGCTTATTCCAAAGGGATCAAGCAGGTTCAAAAAAATGATATTTCGAAAAAACAGCGGCAATATGCATATACCAAGTATCAGAAACGAAATGACATACAGCGGGCGTTTATAGGTATTTGTTTTTTTCAGGAGGACAGCCGATACCCTGATAAAAACATCCTGCAAAATACCAAGCGGACAAATGAATGAACAGTATACCCGGCCAAACAAAAGAGCTGAAATGACAACGACAATAAAACCCGCGGAACTTAAGGAAACCACTGCAGTGAAGTTCAGGAGGGATGGAATGAATTGCAACCACAGGACACACTTCACCGGCAGAAACACTGCGAGTCCGGAAAACAGCAGGGCCGTCGACACTAAAAACAGCAAGGCGACAGCCCGCCTGAGTGGTTTCAGAATAGTATTCCGCATTCCAGATCAATGAAGTGCATAAAATTACTGAGAAACTTCAAGCGAATTTAGTATTTTCGCTATACGCTAATAACAGCTTATGATCAACCGGGAAACCATAGATAATATCACTTCAGCTGTGAGGATCGAAGAGGTTATCGGCGATTTCATAAGCCTTCGCCGCAGGGGTGTGAACCTCCTCGGGCTTTGCCCTTTCCACAATGAGAAAACTCCTTCGTTTACCGTTTCACCGGTAAAAGGTATTTACAAGTGTTTTGGTTGTGGAAAAGCCGGGAATGCAGTTGGGTTCATTATGGAACATGAACACCTCAGCTATCCCGAAGCGCTCAGGTATCTCGCGAAAAAATACCAGATCGAAATCGAAGAGGAAGCGCGGACCCCCGAACAGATCCAGGAAACCAGTGAAAAAGAAAGTCTGTTCAACCTGAATGAGTTTGCACGTAAATACTTTTCCTCGGCACTGTTTGACACTGAAGAAGGCAAAGCCCTGGGATTGGCCTATTTCAGGGAAAGGGAGATCAGGGAAGATATTATCAGGAAATTTCAGCTTGGCTTCAGCCCCGACCCCTGGAATGCGTTTTCGGAACATGCCATCACCGAGGGGTATAAAAAGGATATCCTGCTCAAAACCGGTTTATCCCTCGAAAAAGAAGGCAGGCTATACGACCGCTTTCATTCCCGCGTGATCTTTCCGATACATTCGGCTTCCGGTCGCACCCTGGGATTCGGAGGGCGCATCCTGACTTCGGAAAAAAACCGACCGAAATATGTCAATTCGCCTGAATCGGATATCTACAACAAGAGCAGGACACTTTATGGAATTTATTTTGCCCGGACGGCTATTGCCCAAAAAGACAACTGTTACCTGGTTGAAGGATATACCGATGTGATCTCGCTTCACCAGGCTGGTGTTGAAAATGTGGTTGCTTCTTCGGGGACTTCGCTCACCACCGACCAGGTGAGGATGATACAGAGATATACCTCGAATATCACGATTCTTTATGATGGTGACCCTGCCGGGATCAAGGCTTCTTTCAGGGGCATTGACATGGTGTTGGAACAGGGGATGAATGTAAGAATTGTTCTTTTCCCGGATAATGAGGACCCTGATTCATATGCACGAAAACATCATCCGCAGGAAACAGAAAAGTTCATCACGGGCAGTGCCGTCAATTTCATCAGCTTCAAAACCAAACTGATGCTCGATGAAACGAAGAATGATCCCGTTAAAAAAGCCGGCCTGATCAAGGATATTGTTGCTTCAATTGCGTTGATCCCTGATGTTATTACCCGCACACTCTTTATCCGCGAATGCGCCGATTTGATGACGGTTCCGGAACAGGTACTGATGAATGAGCTGAATAAGATCAGGAGAAAAAGGCTGAATAAGGAACTCCAGGAAAGGGGCGGCACCGATGATATTCCCGCTCCGGAAATCATAGCCCCGCCCCAGCCTTCGGCCGAAACGGATACTTCTTCAGCTGAAAGCCAGGAAAAAGAGATCATGCGGCTGCTCCTGCTTTACGGCACCGATATCGTGCATATTGAACAACCTGACGAAAATAATGACATCGTGAAGGTCCCGGTGATGGTTGCCGATTATATGGTGCATGACATCCGCAGGGATGAGCTCGGTTTCGATAATAAGATTTACGCGGCCATATTTGAAGAATACATTGCCGGGCTTGATAAGGACCAGATCCCGGAGAGATCGTTCTTCCTGGGGCACGAAGAGAAGGAAATCGCTTATGCGGCAGTTGATCTCGTATTCACCCCTTACGAGCTCAGCCAGAACTGGAAAAAAAACAATGTCATGATTGACATCGAAGAAGAACGGCTGATCGTTCGCCTCGATTATTCTCTTCTTTCATTCAAAGCCAGGAAAATAGACCGGCTGCTCGAGGAATTACATAAGAAACTTCACGGAAACGAGTCAACTGAGGATGTGAAACAGATCCAGACACTATGGAAAAACCTTAAGGCAAAAAGTGTACAGATCCACCGCAAACTCAACCGGATCGTGATACGCTGACCGCTCGCAGTTTCACGACGTGGCTACGGTGTCGCATATTGGTCGCAACTTCACACCACCGCTACGGTGTCACTTCGTTCCACCTGATGCGGCTTGTGTGAATTGCTCCCTTCGCTCCACCTAAGGCCGCTTGTGCAAAATGCTCGCTACCTCACTACCTCGCTACTTAGTATGACTTCCCTTTGCCTCGGGTTGTTCCAGTTGTCCATCAGTGCTTTGAAATCGCTATAATTCTCAGGACTGACGATACGGCTGCTTAGTCTGATCTTCCTGCTTATACTGAGTTTGCCTCCTTCCTGTTTCAGCTCGAAATAATACCGGCCTGCTTTGTTGTCAAGCTCTATTTTGGTGGCCGGGCTGAACAATGAATAGCCGGAAGGCAGGGTCAGGGTATATTCATAATTTTCTTCGCCCGAACAGGGGAGCTCAACCGCCTGATGGCGTTTTGATGAAAGAATTTTCATACCCCAGCTGTCGATCCCGGCATTGCAGAAAGGAATGGTGAAATATACCCATGATGAATCTTTTCTGAGTGGCTTTTCTTCTTTTACAGAAAATGTCTGAAAGGAGGTTTCCGGAGAGCTCTGGCTGACTTTGATTTCTTTTAAACCGGATTTTGAGATACTGCCGGCCACCAGGTTTTTCATCTTGTTCTTATCTGTCGTCAGGCCCAGGAATTGGTTGGCTGCGCCAGCTGTTTCAAGGCTCAGCTCTCCTGCAAGTTTCAGCTCTGAAAGAAGGACAAGCGATCCGCTCATGTTCACCGATAGCTTTGCTGACCCGGAATGATGATATTCGGGTTTTTCACCCTGCCCGAGTGCTGTAAAAACTTTTTCTGATAGCACTTTTCCCAGGTCCTGGGAATTGGTTGAAGTAACTGAAAGATACTGGGTTCCTGCATCTTTCAGATCTATCATTACCACAAAATCATCAATATCGGCAAGGGTTCCCAGTTTTTCATCGAAAAAAGTTTCCCGGGTGATTGCAACCGGGTCGGCTTCAATTCCTGCAGCTTCAATCAGGGCTGCCATCAGTATTGCCTTTTCGCAAAGGCTTCCTCCCATACTGCTCCAGGTTTCATCAGCAGTGCGAAGGCGGTACCCGGTTAATTTCAAAGGAACCGGCCACAACCGGAGATCATTGACCACTTTTTCCTGGATCTTCAGTGCCAGGTTCAGCTGGCCGGGATTTTCTTTCTTCAGGGTCTGAATTATACTTTTCATCGAATCCGTGATTTTCATCCCAAAAGCCGGTTGGTTTGTCAGGTATGCGTATGTTGTATTTCTGTTACCGGACGAGCTGAAAAGTATTCGGGAGTAAGCTTCATAAGAGCTTCTCTGAAATTCCTCCTGTGAAAAGGCGGCTACGTTCAGGAGATGCCAGGTATAAACCTGGAATCCGTTTTCAAGAGATTTCCGGGGCTCTGATGCTCCGTTTATCAGTTTATAAAACAGTTTTTCGTTTGTCGGCACTTTTACGATTACTGTCAGCTCTTTTACCGGTTCATATTCGGCCAGGACCTCATTTCCCATAAGTGCCGGGATATTGCCTTTTTCTGTATGAATTGTATAATCAAGGTGGACGACAGCTCCCCTTTCAAGCCCGGTATGTGTGATTACCATTTCGCGCAACAAATTGAGCGCTGGCGCATTGGCAGCAAATGCCGGAAGTACCAGGTTAAAAGAATTGGAAGGAGCTTCAACTTTCTTACCATCTGCCATTACCGTGTAACACGAATTGATATCGAGTTTCTGGAAGCCGGGATTATAGCTTATGAACGTTTCCCCGTAAAGATTGTGAAATGCCCTGTATGTCAGGAGTTTCTGTTCCTTGACAAAGCGATAATCGATGCTTCCGTCGGCATTCAGTGTATATTCTTTTAACAGGGAAATATATTCAGCATCAGAGCCGGGGGTTGATGGAGCAGTTTCTTCTTTCTGGGCGCAGACCGCCAGGCCGGAAATAAAAAAGAAAATAAAAGGAATTATTTTTTTCATGATCGATGGTTTACAATTCAATGACGACTGCTTTATCCGTAAATGTATTCTGTGCCTCAACACTGGCCCTGAATTCAGGCCATTCGGATGGTTCGTAGATCCTCCTGCTGTAGACGGCTTTCGAGGTGAATTCAAGGGTGTTTCCTTTCAACATATAGCTTCCTTTGTAACTGGCTGCATTGCCTCCTGCACCTACCGCAACAGGAATTCTTCCGGCCTTGCTGTTCAGGGGTATTGTCATTGTCTCATGTATGTTAACCTGCCTTGAACAACGGTCCCTGAAGGGATATTTTCTCTCTGCAAGATCGGTATCAAAACCAAGTTGTCCCTGGAATGATTTGAATATTTCAGCAGCTGCGAGAGGTGTAAACATCATCATTTTTCCACTGATTAGTGCGAATCCGGGAATAACAAATTCAATGTTAATCTTTTCGGAGCTCTCCCGGTAGTTCACAGGATCGGTATAATCGACTTTGGTCACAACGGCCTGGGGCCAGAGTTTGAGTATTTCTTTTTCCACATTCTGAAACCAGACCGATCTGGAGGAATTCCTTAAAAGGCCTCTTATGGCTGCATCGCTCTGTCCTTCAGCCTGTATTGAAAAGCTGCCTTTCAGGCTGCCGTCGGGCATCAATTCAGTATTGCCGTCTATTTTAATGTAATGATTTGCAGGGTCAGATTCGTGGGTTGTTTGAAGGTCGGCGCCTTCGGGAACACCCATCAGGTATTGCTGCTGTTGTTCTGCACTTGACCAAAGCTCCCTGATGAAGGGCACCCAGGTTGGATCGAGCAGTTTGTATTTTCCGCTATGCAGCTTTACAATTGTAACACAGTGGTTAAACTGGTCAGCAGGGATATAGTCAATTCTTGACCCGGCCATCGTCATCGCCGGATATGACTTAAACCCGGCAGCCCTTAACATGGTAATGAGCATTCCTGCTTTGTCCTTGCAAACTCCGCAACGGTCGGTAAAAGTCATCGAGCCTTTGTGCAAAGTGAAGCCTTCCCCGCAACCCATAGAAATTCCTGAATACCTGATCTCATCGGCACACCAGTGGGTCAGAATGGCAATGGAATCCTGTTCGTTTTTAGCGCCTTTCAGGATTTCATTTACCTTGGCCCTGATCTCAGGGCTTGATTCGAAACTTCCGAAATCCTCATTAACCTTATAAAACCATTCTGATTTGGTCTGCCAGTCTGGGCTGGTCGAAAGCAATAATTTTGGCGCCACATCCGATAAAGCCACCATCCTGGGTTCAGCTTTGAATGGAACCATATCCCTTTTCGAAAAGGTATATACGATTTTATTATTTTCAATTGATGAGGAAACCCGGGCTTCCCCGTTGTAAAACTGGAACTGAAGAATCTTTGATTTGGGAATACTTACTTTATAAACCTTTTCTTTTACGGGGCTAATGTCAAAGAAATCAACGATATCATAAAAATGACCCCTCATAGGAGGGATATATTTGTCATCATCGTCCTGCAGCAAAGCATAGGTGAAACCCTTTCTGAATAACACCACTTCCACGGCATCCCCGGGTTCCAGCCTGCCGACCTCCACCATCTTTTCCCTTGCTCCCCAGTAAATTGCCCTGGCCGGAGCAGGATAATCCATTACATTTTTAAGATCGAGTCTGACCACAGTTCCGTCTTTCTTATAAACATTCACCTGCCTGAATTCAATAAATGACGATAAGGGATCATAGCCGTATTTTATCACGTTTAATTCCAGGGCGCCTTTTGCATTCAGAGCTTTTGAGAGGTTGTGAGTAATCACATAAGTAAGACCGCTTTCCTGCATATCGACCATGGTGCTGTCGAAAATAACCAGTTGGGCATCATTTGGATATTGTAAAGCATCTCCTGCTTTTGCAACAAGATCCAGCATGGTTTGGGCATGAATATTCATGCCCGACAATGTCAATAAAACGGCAATCAGGATTGTTCTCATGGTTTATGCGTAAAATTTATTATACTGATTTCTCATTAATGACCTCCCAGTAAGAGGTAATGTCGAAATAAACATTATGAAGCGCCGGGGCGTCTTTATAATTAACCACCTTGGCATACGATTCAACATGGCAAATGCTTCCGTCCGTACGCATAATTCTGAACCTGCTTGAATTCGGTCCCTCTTTTCCCTGAATCTTCGAGGTGAATCTTAAGATGATCTCCTGTTTGTCATCCGGATGGATATATTCAAAAAGCCGGTCTATGCTCATGTCGATCAGGTCCTCAAGGTCAAAACCCGTCATCTCGGCAATCTGACTGTTGGCAAATACAATTTTATTGTCCTGGGTAATTGTCATTCCTACAAGGGAATTGTTCACCATAGTCTGGTAAAGGGCCGAGATCTCGTCGTTTTCGCGTTTTCTTTCCTCAAGAAGCATTTCGAGCTGCTGCTGATAAAGCAGGTTTTCAATTTCAAGATTTCTCTGGTAGGCAGCAATTTCGATGGTCATCTTCGTTTGCTCCATATCTATGGGTTTCAGCAGATAGCCGAATGGTTTGATCTTAAAGGACCGCTCATATATTTCCTTCGAGCTTTGCCCGGTTAGAAAGATGATGGCACAATTGAATTTTTCAACCAGAATTCTTGCAGTTTCAATGCCGTCAATCTCTCCCCGAAGGTGTATATCCATCAGGATGATTTCAGGTTCTTTGCCCTGAGCAGAAAGTTTTGTTATGTCTTCAATACATTGCCAGCCCCTTGTGCTGGAGCCAAGAATCTCATATCCGAAGTTCTGCAGCTGGGATTTCAGGCTTGCTGAGATCAATAGTTCATCTTCAACAATAAAAATACTTATCTGGCTCATTATCTGAAATTGGTTAAATTCAGGAACTGATCATTTTTAATAAATTGACTTCATGCTCCTCGAGAAACCGCCAATGGCCGCGGGTCAGATTTTTCTTCGTAAGCCCTGCATAAAACACCCTGTCAAGTTTAACCACTTTATATTCAAGGTGTTCAAAAATTCTTCTGACAACCCTGTTTTTACCCGAATGCAATTCTACTCCCAGTTCTTTTTTTGACTTCGAGTCTTCAATATGTTCTATTTTATCAACTTCGACTTTCCCGTCATCAAGTTCAAACCCGACCCTGATTTTTTCAAGATCAGACCTGCTTAAGGATCTGTCGAGTTCAACATGATAAATCTTTTTTATTCCGTACTTAGGATGAGAAAGTTTTTTTGCAATTGTTCCGTCGTTTGTAAACAAGAGCAGTCCGGTCGTGTTTCTGTCAAGCCTGCCGACAGGATAAACCCTTTCCTTACAGGCTCCCTGTATCAGGCTCATTACTGTTTTTCGTTTTTCGGGATCGTCAAGGGTCGTGATATACCCTTTAGGTTTATTCAGAAGTATATATCTTGTTCTTTCCTGGCTGATGGTCTGCTCCTCATATTGAACTTTATCGCCCGGAGAGACTTTGATCCCGAGTTCGGTAACAACTTTTCCGTTCACACGGACCACTCCGGCAAGTATCAGGTTGTCGGCTTCACGCCTGGAACACACTCCTGCATTCGCAATGTATTTATTCAAGCGTATCAGTTCATCTTTCTGTGAATCTTTCCTGCCGGTTTTTGGTCTTGAGAAATCCCTGGATTTGCGTTCTCCCCAGGGTTTCTGTCCTGGTCTGCCAGTTCGTTCAGGACGTTCCGTCCTTTCTGATCCTTCCAGCCTGGGCCGGCGGTTTCCCGAGGGCTTTTCAACAGGTTTGCTTCGCCTTTCCGGTCTCCCTGAATCCTCGGTCTTTGGTTTACGTTCTTCCCAGGGTTTTGACGGCGGCTTGCTTCGCCTTTCCGGTCTCCCGGAATCCTCGGTCTTTGGTTTACGTTCTTCCCAGGGTTTTGACGGCGGCTTGCTTCGCCTTTCCGGTCTCCCGGAATCCTCGGTCTTTGGTTTACGTTCATCCCAGGATTTTGTTGGCGGTTTGCTTCGCCTTTCCGGCCTCCCGGAATCCTCGGTCTTTGGTTTACGTTCATCCCAGGATTTTGTTGGCGGTTTGCTTCGCCTTTCCGGCCTCCCGGACCTTCCAGTATCTTCTGGTTTTGACCTGCGCGATTCAGCAGGTTTACCCCTGCCCCCCTGTCCTGGTCTTCTCTTTTCCATCTTATTCTCTATAAAATTACCGGCAAATCCGCCGGCCTGAATGTTTATTCTTCTTTTTCAAACGGGGGTTTTATTTTGACACCGTCAAAGCGGATCTCAACTCCGTTTTTATATGTAATCACAAGGAACAGGGTGCCGTCGGAATTATCGATCATCCAGTCCCCTTCCTTTCTTCCCATCACAAAAAGCCCTTCGTCGTGAACCTTTCCGTTATCCCAGTACCAGATATGCTTTCCATCGGGCAGGTCATCTATGTAATTTCCTCTGAACATCAGCAGGGAATCTGTCTTGCCGCCGTTCTTCAGCAGCGAATAGGTAGACCATATGCCAGCACGTAATCCATCCCGGTAATTTCCTTTCACAAAATCGTTACCTGTCAGATAAAACCATGGACCGTCTTCTTCCCCGTTCACAAAATCACCTTCCTGGATCAGGGTCCCATCTTCGTCGTATTCGCTCAGCAGTCCATCCCTTAATCCGTTCCGGTAATTTTCTTCCCTTAACAGTTTCCCGTCATCATAAAACCACTTCCATTTTCCATCAGGTTTTCCCTGCTTGTTGAACCTGCCGGCCTGCTCTGTCTTTCCGTTTAAATGAAAGTATTTCCACTCTCCTGTGGGTTTTCCATCTTCATAATTACCCTCAGCTTTCAGTGAACCATCGGTGAAAAATTCTTTCCAATGCCCGTCTTTATTACCGTCATCAAGCATGTTTCCTTCCCCGGTAATAATCCCGTTATGGTACATGACCGATTTTTCAAGAGTCTCGTCGGGTTTAAATTCCCGTCTCATTCCCTCCGGTATCTCATTACGATACATGGCCGATATTTTCAATTTCCCGTCTGGATAATACTCATTCCTTACCTGCAGTTTTGCTATTTCTTCAGCATCGGGCTGAAGATCCCCCATTACGTATTTACTGATCTTCAGGAGGTCACCGGTTTCGGTGTAATCCTTAAAATACCCGTCTTTTAAATCTTCCCTGTAGGCCCCTTCCTGTTTGATGTTCCCGTTTTCATAAAACAGAAACCATTTTCCCTGTTTGAGTCCGTCTTTATCCTTGCGGTTGATCCTTAGCCGGTCAACAATAAATCCTTTTTTGTATTCCGTCAGGGTAATGATGGTACCATCGGTGGCATATTCCTTTCCATATCCCTGTTCCACGCCCTTCACATAAGGTACTTCGAGTTTTAACTTCCCGTTAGTGTAAAAATACCTGGTATACCCGTCTTTAATGTCATTTTTATAATTTTCCTTGATCGTCTCCTTGTCAAGGTAGCTGGTCCTGATACCGTTTTTCTTTCCCTTTTTATATGTTATTTCGAGGATGAGTTTTCCGTCTTCATTATAAAACGTCCACAGAGAGTCAAGTTCAAAATTTTTTCTGTTTCCTTCGGATTTTATCTTCCCGTTTTCATAGTACGATTTCCAGTATCCATCGGGTTTGCCTTCCCTGATCGTCCCTTCACTGGAAAGTTTGCCGTTCGGATAGGTGAATTTCTGGTAACCGTTTTTAAGTATCGTATCGTTCTTCTGAGCTGAAACCTGTGAACCCGGTGTAACAGAAAACAATAACAGCAAAACTGTAAAAATGTATAGAAGTCGGCTCATCCTTTTGATTATGAAGAAAGTTCCAGCATTTTCCTAATCGGAGATCCGGCTGCTTCAATCAGTACGGCAGACAGTAAAATTTCCGGTTTTTCATTCTTCATGCTAAGATACAGCTTTTCGAGCGTATTAAGCTTCATATAAGGACAATCATTACAGGAACATTTCTCATTCATGGGAACGATTATGAATTCCTTATCGGGAGATGACTTTTTCATCTGGTGAAGAATTCCGCTTTCAGTTGCAACGATAAATTTGCCGGATGGATCTTTTATCGAATAGTTCAACAAAGCTGTTGTAGAACCAATGAAATCGGCTAACTGAAGAATTACATTCCTGCATTCGGGATGGGCAATGAGTTTTGCATCCGGATGTTCCTTTTTCAATCTGATGACCTCTTCGACTTTGATTATATCGTGAACTTCACAGCTTCCGTTCCATAAAACCATATTCCTGCCGGTGATCTGGTTAATATACCCTCCAAGATTTTTATCGGGAGCAAAAATAATTTTTTGCTCCCTGGGAAATGATTCAACGATTTTTACGGCATTACTTGAGGTGCAAATTACATCCGATAAGGCTTTTATTTCTGCCGAACAGTTGATATACGATATAACAGCATGTTCCGGATGCTGTTCAATAAATTTTTTAAATGCTTCAGGAGGACAGGAATCGGCTAATGAACAACCTGCTTCAAGATCTGGCAAAAGTACTCTTTTATGCGGACTTAATATTTTAGCAGTTTCGGCCATAAAATGAACACCTGCAAATACAATGATCTCAGCATCTGTACTCCTGGCGTTTTGTGAAAGTTGAAGGCTGTCGCCAATAAAATCTGCAATATCCTGTATTTCAGGAACCTGGTAATAATGAGCAAGAATTATTGCATTCTTATCTTTTTTAAGTTTAAGTATCTTGCCGGCGATATCCTGATTTGAAATAGTTTTCATGTGTTAAAATTTTTTAATGGTCACATGGAATACCCATAATTATCATTCATGGTTTGTATGAATATTGTTCGTAAGGGTATTTCATAATAATAATAATAAATATTCTTTTTATTGTTATTTATAATAGCTGTTGAAACGGTTGATTAAATAATGACTTAAAATTTGGATTTTAAAAAATCAACTTTAAGTTAACAGTCCGGATTCATTATTCGTAAATTTAATTTATTGTCATACAGTAATATATATTATTTCTTAACAATTGTCAATTTCAATGGTTGTGGATAACAACCTGTTGCCTCATAGCCATTTTCATGTTGACACAATGTAATAATTTCCTGCTAACTTTTCATTTTTTAAATTAAACATCCTGAAAAGGGAAAACACCGTTTTTTTTCAAAAAGTTTACAACAAAATTAATAGGTTGTTAACAACAGCATGTGTAAATTTTAAGAAATTGATTTTAAGGCAGATATTTATGCTCATTTTATGCTTTCGGTTCATTTTGATTTCATTATGATTACTTTTGTAAACAAACAATATTAACAATGCTTGATTCTTTAAAAAAGATTGCAATTGGTTCTGATCACGCGGGCTACAAATTTAAGGAGTGTTTAAAGGAATATCTTCAGTCTCAACAATATATAATTACAGATTTTGGCGCCTATTCAGAAGAGAGCATAGACTATCCTGATCCCATACATCTTCTGGCCAATGCTGTTAACAATAAAGAATTTGATAAAGGTATAATTCTTTGCGGAAGCGGTAACGGCGTTGCGATGGTTGCCAACAAGTACAGAAAGGTTCGCGCCGCGGTTTGCTGGAATGAAGAAATCACAAGGTTGTCGCGTCAGCATAACGACGCCAATATTATAGCCCTACCTGCACGGTTTATTAGCAAGGAACAGGCGCTGAGTTTTTTGAAGACATTTCTGAACACTGATTTTGAAGGGGGAAGGCATTTAAGAAGAGTTGAAAAAATATCCCGAATCATATAAACTCCAGGCATGAATCATGCACATCACAGGTTTCTTGAAGACGCCGGCAGGCGGGCTTTTGACAAGGAACAAAAACGAAGGCTGAATTTCAATATTGGCAGATATGATGCCGCGGTAACCCGGGGTTTAAGCCAGTTTAAGAATCTTGAACTGGCTAAAAGAAGGGCTGCTAATATAAAATATAAGGTGATTAATAATCTCGACAAATACCTGGTTGAGTTTGAAAACAATTTCGAACGCATGGGGGGTAAGGTTATATGGGCTACGAGTGAAAAGGAAGCCCAGAAAGAGATCCTTAATATTATTAAAAAAGCGAAAGCACAGATCATTGTGAAGCAGAAATCGATGATTTCAGAAGAGATAGAGATCAACGAAGTGCTTGAAAAAAACAAACGGGAAGTATTTGAAACTGATCTTGGGGAGTTCATTGTTCAGGTAGCCGGAGAGAAGCCGTATCATATTGTTACTCCGGCCATGCACAAATCAAAGGAAGATGTAGCCAGGCTCTTTCATGAGAAATTTGGCCTTCCAGAGAACAGCAGGCCCGAAGAGATAACGTTGTTTGTTCGGGACAAACTCCGCAAGGAATTTATCAGGGCCGATGTCGGAATTACAGGGGGAAATTTTCTTATAGCCGACATGGGGGCCGTTGTGCTTACCGAAAACGAAGGGAACGGCCTTCTATCGATTGCCTTTCCCCGGATACATATTGCTATTGTTGGAATCGAAAAGATCATTCCTTCCCTTGAGGACCTTGATTTGTTCCTTCCGCTTCTTGCTCATCACGGTACTGGCCAGCATATTACAGTGTATAACAATATCCTGCTTGGCCCCAAAACAGAATGGGAAGTTGACGGGCCGGAAGAAATGTACGTGATTTTGCTTGACAACCATCGTACAGATCTCCTGAAATTTAAAGAACAAAGAAAAGCCTTATCATGTATCCGTTGCGGGGCATGCCTGAACGGATGCCCGGTTTATAAAAGTATCGGAGGGTATACTTACGGTACAGTATATTCAGGCCCCATAGGTTCCGTAATATCTCCTCACTTCAATGGATTCAAGGAGTATCATCATCTGAGTTTTGCTTCCAGCCTTTGTGGAAAATGCACAGAAGTATGCCCGGTGAAAATCCCCCTGCATGAATTATTGTTGCATAACCGCAATGAGGCTGTTTCAAAAAAATATATTTCGTTTTTCTGGCGTCAGGCGAACAAGGGCTGGAAAATGGTCATGATGAGACGCTGGATGCTTGATAAACCCGGAAGCAGGCTGAAAAACCGCATGATAAACAGGTTTGGCAAGAAACTCTGGGGGCTAGGGAGAACCCTTCCGAAAGTTGCACCGAAAAGTTTCAGGGAACTCTGGAAGGAAAGATCAGAATCTTCGCAGAATTTGTAAGATTGATCCCAGGTAACTGCTCCCGAAAAGATTAAGATGGATAAGCAGGGGATAGAGTTTATACAGGTCGAGCCTGTTTCTCCATCCTTTTATAAGGGGATACTCCTCTTCATAAGAAGCATAAAATTCAGGGCTAAAACCCCCGAATAAAGTCGACATGGCAAGGTCCACTTCACGATTTCCATAATAAACCGCAGGATCAATAAGGCATGCCTTTCCATCTTCCGACACAATGAAATTTCCGCTCCACAGGTCGCCATGTACGAGACAGGGCGGCTCTTCAGGCAGCAGGTCGTCCAGTTTTACATATAATTTTTCGAAAAGATTTTCAACAGAAGGGTCCAATAACCCTTTACGCAAAGCCAGCTTCACCTGCTTGTCGAGCCTTTCTTCAACGAAAAAATCCACCCAGACGGAATGATAGCAATTATTCTGGGCCAATGATCCCATATAGTTATTGTAATCCAAACCGTATAATTCACCTTTTTGTTTATGGAGGCGGGCAAGATTTCTGCCAAAATCCTGAAAGAAATCTTTTATCTGAGGTGCCGGTTGAATGTATTCCATAAGAATAAAAGAGTGATCAGGAAGACGATCATAAGCGATAACGCCAGGAACCCTCAGGGTTCCGGCCATTGAAAGAAGTTTCAGGCCGCCGGCTTCAGTTTCAAACATTTTTGGAAAAGCATCACTGAGGTTGTATTTAAGACAGAAACTGCCGGCCGTTGTTTTAAGACAGTAAACCTCGTTGATAGATCCTCCCTGAAGGGGTTTTGCAGAAAGAATTTGTAAATCAGAATCCTGATGTTTTCTAAAGCAGGCAGAAAGTGCGTTCAGTATTTGCCCGGGGATCATTGAAACTGTGAATTCATAAAGCAAACCTGCGGGAAAACAATTTATCGATAATGAAAAGGAAACCCGCTGAAACACTTATAAGAAGGAAATATGTGATCAGCCTGGATGATAAAAGAACTTTCATGGAAATCCAGAACGGATGAAAAGCCTTGACAAGCATCCCTGAAAAATATTCTTTCCCATAGATGAAATTCAGATTCGGGATATCTGAAGAATACAGGATCAACGCTATTATTAACCCAACGCCAAGATATGGAATCAGGGATTTGAGCCACTCAAAGAAAGTCCGTTTATGGGTCATCGTTGAAGGAAGGGGTTCAAGCCCGGTCATGACTTTATTTATAAACCCATCAGAAGGGCTTTCCAGCGGCATCTTCCGCAGAAGGCCTGCCAGGAAATCATCATTTAACATTTCATCCGTATCCATATCCGTTGTATTAAAAGCAGTGTCAATTCAGTCGTTGCGCCATCATCGCATTCATGTCATTATACAGTTTTTTCCTGATCCGGTGCAGCCGTACTTTGACGTTTGAAGCTGATAAACCCGTGATGCTGCTGATGTCCTCAATAGAGTTGTTGCCATGGTAAAACAAAGTGATCAGCAGATTATCCTCATCCGACAGGTTTTTTGTTGCTTTTAAAAGCAACGCCTGCTGTTCATTTTCATCAACCTCTTCAATTCCAGGCCTTACGGATTCCTCAGAATAATTATAGATCACGTAATTATCCATAGGAATAGTTTCCAGGATTCTCTTTCTTGTGTGAGAAACGGCTGCGTTATAAACAATGCGGTAAAGCCAGGTAGAAAACTTTGATTTATTTTCAAAGGACTTTAACGATTGATATGCTTTAACGAACGCATCCTGTGCGACCTCTTCAGCATCCTCGCGGTTATTCAGAATTTTAAGAGCGATCGAAAATACCAGGTTCTTGTGTTTTGCAACCAGGGCAGCGTAGGCAGAAGAATCACCATTCAAGACCTTCTCAATGTAGAAATTGTCGTCCTGGTATTTCATGTGGAATTTAGACGTTTAAGCCTGGTTCAGGTTACAAATCATCTTTAAATTTTACCCCTATTCCTGTTCCTGGGAAACAAGAAGGGACCCCGAATATACAAAACCTATTAGAAACCAGGGTGTTTTTTGTAATTTTGTATAAACGGAAATAAAAACCAGTCAGACACTTTGTTAAGGAAATATTCGGTACTTCAATTGTTTATTTTGGGTTTATCGCTTTCGCTGGCCGGGCATACTGAACAATTGCTGTTCACTGCAAAGGCATATGCTTATCCGGATACCATTTGCCAGGGACAGCATTCACAGCTTTTAGTAATCATTCAGGGTGGGCCTGGTTCGTATACCTATTTATGGTCTCCCGCGGCCACTCTGTCGAATCCCGCCATCTCCAATCCTGTTGCGACGCCTCTTGTAAATACGATGTATCATGTTGTGGTTCAGGACCAATGGTTAAATTCATCCACGGACAGCATAATGGTTTACGTGCAAACCAACCCCCTGCCTCCTTCTCAAATTTACGGCCCGGCTAATGTTTGCGCCGATACTATTTGTGATTATTATATCAACCCGGTCGAAGGGGCTACATCATATTCATGGACAGTGCCGTCAGGAGCGATAATAAAATCAGGACAGAATACCCCTGCCATTCATCTTGAATGGGGAAGTGTTTCCGGTACAGTGTCTGTAATCATTACGAATAATTGCGGAGCCGGTGTCCCTGGTGTACTTGCTGTCAACGTTACACCTGTTCCTTCTGTCCCTCAAGAAATCGATGGACCTTCCCATATATGCCCTTATGATACCGGATATTATTTTACAGATCCTGTTCCTTATGCAGTGAATTACAACTGGATCATTCCGGGAGATGCAGTCATTCTCAGCGGTGAAGGGACCACCTCGGTCAGGATAAAATGGGGTATGAGGGACGGAAATATCGGTGTCGGGGCTGAAAATTCATGCGGGGCCGGACCGTCAATTACAAAAACCGTTGTACTGGATTCGCTTCCTGCCAGCGCAGATGCCATTGACGGACCGGATACGGTATGCATCGGGAAAGGAGGGTATAACTATTTTATCACGCCTTTAAAGTTTGCAACAACCTATGGCTGGACATTGCCCCAGGGAGCATTCATTGTTTCCGGAGAACTTACTAATAGTATTACTGTGGATTTTGGAATGAATGCCACATCCGGGCCCATTACGGTTTTCGGCATTAATGACTGCGGTAACGGCCTGGAATCAAGTGAACAAATCGTTACAAGAACCTGCAGCGGTCTTGACGCATTTAATACCGGTTCTGAAATAACGATTGCCCCAAATCCGGTTTCCGAAAAAATATTGATCCACAGCAAAGGCCATGAGAACCATTATGAAGTCATAATCGTTAATCAACTCGGGGAAATAGTTTATCATACCCTCCTTGCTGTTCCAGGACAGGGGCATTTCTTTGAGATTGACGCGAGGAGATTCCCGCACGGAATGATATATTTGAAAATGTTTAATGAGGACGTTTCGTTTACCGCAAAACTGATGGTTCTATGATCTTCTGCTGTAACCTATGATAAACATCTGCGTCATAAAGGTTGAATACACAAAAACCCTAAACACAAACGGATATGAACGCAGAAGTTATTGTACCGATCACAGTTTTTGCCGCGATCTTCGGTATTGTTTACATCGCACTCCGGCACAAAGAACGGATAACACTGATCAAAACAGGGGGTAATGCTTCCAGCCTTGAAACAAAGGGCAATATCCTCGGATCACTCAAATGGGGAATGATCTTTATAGGTATCGGCCTTGGCATTATTGCAGGAAAAATCATTTCAACCTCAACCAGCATGGAAGAAGAAGCTGCCTTTTTTTCAATGATTTGCCTGTTCGGCGGCGTAGCATTAATGATATTCTATATTATTGCAAACCGGTTTAAAGGGAAAATCAAAACCGAAAATAACCAGTGATTTTTTTTCATCAGGTTTTTATGGCCGGCTGTGAATAACCGGCCATTTTTATTTCCCGAATGGAAACTTCCCGAGCACTATATAGCGGGGCCCCTCCTTCTGCAGTATACTTTCATATAAGATGCATTCTTCAGTTTGTATTATGCCTGAATGAAGCTCGCGGTTCGCATCTATAACTTTTTGAAACAATGGCTTGTCTTTAAGAAATTTTATCCTTCCCAGGGTAAGGTGAGGTACTGTATTCTGACGGCCGGATTCAAAACCAAACTGCTCCATTTCTTTTTGTATGGTTTTCATAAAACCGGCCAATGGCTCAGAGGGATCAATCCCTGACCAGACCACCCTGGGCTGATAACGGCTTCCAAAGATGCCGAGCCCTGACAGGCGGAAATTGAGAAACCCCCTGTTTCGGGCAATATTACCAAGTGAAAGCGAAATGCCAGGTAAAAGGCTTTCGCTGGTTTCTCCGAAAAATTTAACAGTTATATGGATATTATGCTCTTCAACCCATTTAATATTCTCGGAATTCAGTGCCGACCTGATCTCCCTGAATGATTTCATGAATTTCTCACCAGGGTCGATTTTTATTGCAGCAAATATGCGTTTCATGCGAGGATGTTGTGTTATAATGTAGCTGCAAAGTAAAAAATTTTTATTTTTGCAGCCCCAAGGGGTATTAGCTCAGTTGGCTAGAGCGTTAGACTGGCAGTCTAAAGGTCAGGGGTTCGACTCCCCTATACTCCACCAAAACCTTCGCAAACTTATGAAAATAAACAGTTTGCGAAGGTTTTTTTATAAGGTTGATACTTAGGACTTCTGAATGAAGGCCTGCAAAGTTTCATCTTCCGGGAAATAATAAAACACATTATTTATCAACCGGGCTGGGTACTTTTGTCTTGAAAAACTGAAATATATGAACAATCTGGAAGAATTATTTAATGCCCTGGATGCAAGTCTCAGAAGCGGGCAAAAACTGAAAGACCTTGGAACGATATTATCCGCTTATAACGGAGAAGATTGGAAACAATATGAAAAGTACAATGCTGATCACTATGCCCGGAACCTTGTGAAGATCAACGACCAGCTTGAAATGCTTGTCCTTTGCTGGGAGGTTCACCAGGGCTGCCCTGTTCATGATCACCCTGTAAACGGTTGCCTCGTAAGGATACTTCAAAGCGAAGTTACCGAGAATGTTTATGAATTATCCGGAAAACCGGAATTATTGAGCAGCAGCATCCTTCCTACCGGGGGTATCGCCTACAAACAGGGAAATATCATATTGCATGCAATTTTCAATCATTCCGAAAAACGGGCCGCCTCCATTCATATTTACAGTCCCCCGAATTACCGGCCGAACTACTTTTATGACATTCCGGAGAAGAAGAAATAAGAGGTAAAGAAACGGAGATAAAGACAAAACGGCCATTGGGAATTCCAAAAATCCCTGTATTTTTGCGGTATCTTGTTAATAGATTAACAAAAATGAATTCTAATTGTTTATGAAACCAACTCATATTGAGCATATTGGAATAGCGGTAAAAAACCTTGATGAGTGCATTCCGTTTTATGAAAAAATTCTGGGAACAAAATGCTATTCAATAGAAGAAGTTAAAGACCAGAAAGTGAGGACGGCCTTTTTCATGATCGGTCAGACGAAGATAGAGTTGCTAGAAAGCACTGATCCGGAAGGCCCGATTGGCAAATTTCTTGAGAAAAAAGGCGAAGGGATCCATCATCTTGCCTTCGCAGTCGAGAATACGGACATCGCGCTGAATGAGGCAAAAGAGGCAGGAATTGAGCTTATCGACAAACAGTCGCGCCAGGGGGCAGAAGGACTGACCATAGGGTTCCTTCATCCGAAGTCAACAAAAGGAGTATTAATGGAATTATGTTGCAAATAAATTTTTATATGGAAACCAATAAAGCGATCGACATCCTGAAAATGGCAATCCTCATGGAAAAAAGAGGGTATGCATTTTATGCAAAAGTGGCTGAAAATTCAAGTGATCCTGACATCAGTCATATTTTTCACGTTATGGCCGATGAAGAAACAAAACATATAAAGTTTCTTTCAGACCAGTTTGTACATTATGAGAAGGAGCATAAGTTTGCCCATTTGAAGTTGTCAGACCTTGAAAATGAAGAGTTTGTAAACCTGATCCTGAGTGAAGACATGAAGAAAAAGATCTCTTCAGCAGGGTTTGAGGCTGCTGCTATTTCTGCCGCCGTTGATTTTGAAAACAGGGCGATCGATGTTTATACAAAACAGGCCGGCTTAACAGCCGATCCCAATGAAAAAGCCTTATACCAATGGCTTGCCGATTGGGAAAAAGGGCACCTGAAAGTGCTGAATGACATTGACAACGAACTGAAGGAAAAAATCTGGAACGACAACCAGTTCTGGCCTTTCTGACAAAATCACATACTTGTCCTCATTGCTTCCACCGGGTCAAGCTTCGACGCTGAAAAAGCAGGGATAATCCCGGATATCAATCCGATTAATGCTGAAACACCTACTCCCAGGAAAATATTTCCCTGGGTCAGTATGAGGTGAAAACTTGTCAGGCTGGATACTATCAGGGTCATGATCAGGATGATGAGCAAGCCTACGACCCCTCCTATTATTGATAAAAAGATGGCTTCGAACAGGAATTGCAGGAGGATAAAATAGTTTTTCGCACCCAGGGCTTTTTGTATGCCTATAATATTGGTTCTTTCTTTAACCGAAACGAACATAATATTGGCGATGCCAAATCCTCCAACCAGCAGGGAGAACCCGCCTATGATCCAGCCCACCAAAGCAATCACTCTGAAAAGGCTGTCGAATCCTTTTGCAATGATATCCGTTTCATTGATCGCAAAGTTATCTTCGGCCGAAGGTTTGATTTTCCTGATGGAGCGCATGATCCCGGTAAGCTCATCCTTAAGTTCGGCATTTGATGCCAGGGGCTTGGCTTTTACAGCGATAGTGGTGCCCATTTCTTTGAGGTCAACAAGTGTTTTAAAATAATTGACAGGCAGGTAAACAGTCTTATCGTTGCTGTTGCCGAAAAAATCCTCACCTTCTTTTTTCATTACACCCACGATCTCGATATTTCTGCCAAAAATCTTGATCTTCTGCCCAATAGCATCCTGGTTGGGAAATAGACCCGTGGCTATGTCGGCGCCGATTATCGCAATAGGACGGCCACTGGCATCTTCGTTGGCTGAAAAATACCGGCCGCTGGCAATTTCAAATTTCCAGACCTTGTCAAAATCAGTGGAAACGCCAAGGATTCCGACGTTTTCAACATAGTTACTCCGGTATTTAACTGTTTTATTGACCTGGGAGAAAAACGCAGAATTTTCAGCAAGGCTGCTCCTCCTTTCAATTTCGCGCAAATCGTTAAGAGTCGCTTCGGGACGCTGGTAGTATTTCCACCATGGGTAATCCGACCCCATCGACCATGGCCATTTCTGGACATAAAGCACATTGCTGCCGAGAGAAGCAATGCTTTTTCGGATGGCAGCTTCCATCGAATCGAATACAGTGAAAACGGAAATAACACAGAAAATACCAATCGTGATGCCCAGCAAAGAAAGGATGGTTCTTACTTTATTGACCACAATTGCCTGAATGGCAAAAAGATAACTTTCCCTGAATAGCCTGAGGAAAATAAGATATGCCTGAAATTGTTTCACTGCAGTAAAGTTACGTAAATCCTTTAAAATCTAAGCTCTCTTTATTGTTAAATTCCCCGATTTTTAATATCATTGCAGGAAATTGAGCATACTGGTTTTAGACGAAAAAATCCTTTTGGAGTTACAGATATCCTTATGATCGATCAAATTAAAATTACCTCTGCATTGATCTCAGTCTATTCGAAGGAAGGGATTGAAGAGATCGCGAAAACGCTGAAAGCCCATAATGTGAGTATTTATTCTACCGGCGGAACCTATGATTTCCTTAAGGGCAAGGGCATTCCGGCTACCTCCATTGAAGAGGTGACGACTTATCCTTCTATCCTTGGCGGCCGTGTGAAGACCCTTCACCCAAAGGTTTTCGGAGGAATTCTTTGGAGAAGGGACTCCCTCTCGGATGTGAAGGATGTTGAACATTATGATATTCCTTCAATTGATCTGGTGATTGTCGACCTTTATCCTTTTGAAAAGACCGTAGCCGGCACGGATAACGAGGAAGAGATCATAGAAAAGATTGACATCGGCGGTATTTCGCTTATCAGGGCAGCTGCAAAAAACTACCGCCACGTGGTTGTTATCCCTGCTGCCGGCTATTACAAACCCCTGATGAAACTCCTTGAAGAGAAAAACGGTTTTACCAATGTTGATGACAGGAGGTATTTCGCCGCCCAGGCCTTCAATGTGTCCTCGCATTACGACACCCAGATCTTCAATTATTTCAACCGCAGGGAAAACATTGCTGCATTCAAGCAGAGCCAGATGATCTCAACTCCAATGAGATATGGCGAGAATCCTCATCAGAAAGGTTCTTTTTATGGCCACTTGCACGAAAATTTTGGACAATTACACGGGAAAGAGATTTCATACAACAATCTTGTGGATATCGATTCTGCCATCAACCTTAGTGCAGAATTTTCGGAACCATCAGTTGCAATTATAAAGCATACCAACCCTTGCGGACTTGCATGCAGGAGTGCAATAAAAGAAGCGTATCTTGATGCCCTGGCATGCGACAGCATTTCCGCTTACGGAGGTGTGGTGATTGCCAACAGGAAGATAGATATGGAAACAGCCGAAGAGCTTAATAAACTGTTTTTTGAGATCCTCCTGGCGCCTGAATATGAAAAGAATGCCCTTGATGTCTTAAAATCAAAGAAAAATAGAATAATTTTACGTCAAAATCCGTTATCATTCAGTTCCAGGCAGTTTAAATCAGTCCTGAACGGAATTCTGGAGCAGGACAGGGATCTTAATGCCGAAACGGAAGCAGATTTTCAATGTGTAACGAAAAAGAAACCTTCTGCTGCGGAAACCTCGGAATTGCTTTTTGCAAATAAAATTGTTAAACATTTGAAATCTAATACTATAGTTATCTCTAAGAACAAACAACTAATCGGTTGCGGAATGGGACAAACATCTCGTGTTGATGCAATGAAACAAGCCATTTTAAAGGCAGAGACGTTTGGATTTGACCCGAAAGGCGCTGTTATGGCATCGGATGCCTTTTTCCCTTTTTCTGATTCTGTCGAGATTGCACACAAAGCTGGAATCATTGCTGTAATTCAACCCGGTGGTTCAATACGCGATACCGAATCGGTGAAATTTTGCGATGAACATGACATGGCCATGGTATTTACCGGTATTCGCCACTTTAAACATTAAAGAACTATGGGATTATTTACAAAGGAAATTGCTATTGACCTGGGTACAGCCAATACGATTATAATTTATAACGACAAAGTAGTGGTTGATGAACCATCTATTGTCGCCATTGAAAGAAGTTCAGGAAAAATCATTGCTGTTGGCAAGAAAGCCCAAATGATGCATGGGAAGACCCATGAGAACATAAAAACCATCCGCCCGTTACGTGGGGGGGTGATAGCCGACTTTCATGCCGCCGAGCATATGATAAGGGAAATGATAAAAATGATCGAGATTGGAAAATCATGGTTCCCGCCGGCCATGAAAATGGTCATTTGTATTCCTTCCGGCATCACTGAAGTTGAAGAGAGGGCAGTGAAAGATTCAGCAGAACAGGCCGGGGCCAAAGAGGTAAGACTTATCCATGAACCAATGGCTGCAGCCATCGGTATCGGCATTGACGTGCTTGAACCTGTCGGGAACATGGTCATTGATATCGGAGGCGGAACCAGTGAAATTGCGGTCATTGCCTTAGGCGGCATAGTGAATAACAAATCAATCCGGATAGCAGGAGATGAATTCAACTCCGATATCGAGGAATACATGCGTAAGCAGCATAATATCAATATCGGTGAGCGGACTGCCGAAAGGATTAAAATTGAAGTTGGAGCAGCAATGGTTGATATTGATAATCCACCTCCCGATTACGCGGTACACGGCCGTGATCTGCTTACAGGCATTCCAAAGGAAGTTATTGTTAACTATGCCGAAATAGCACATGCCCTTGATAAATCTGTTGCCAAAATTGAGGCTGCTGTTCTTAATGCTCTTGAAATGACGCCCCCTGAACTTGCTTCCGATATTTTTGAAACCGGCATTTATCTTACCGGAGGCGGCGCTTTGCTCCGAGGACTTGATAAACGTATTCACCTGAAAACAAAATTGAAGGTACATGTTGCGGAAGATCCCCTTCGCGCCGTAGCCAGGGGAACAGGGATTGCTCTTAAAAATTTCGACAAATTCACATTCCTGATCAAGTAAATCCGGTATATGCGGAATTTATATGTATTTCTCCGCAAACACTATTTCATTTTAGTATTTCTTTTGCTGGAAACAGTATCGCTGGTTCTGTTTTTTAATTTCAATGAATTCCAGGATACAGCGATATACAATATTTCGAGCACGCTTACCGGCATTATAAACACAACATTCAGAAACATCTCCGAATACTTTTCACTCCGAAAGACCAACCAGACCCTGGTTGAGGAGATGGCCAAACTTCATTCACGCCTTCCCGATGCCTATTATAAGTCAGATGCTTACTCTTTCTACCGGAATGATACGGTGTATCAGCTTCAATACCGGTACATCAGCGCAAAGGTCATAAGCAACTCTACGAACAAAAGAAACAATTTTCTGATGATCAGCAAAGGAAGCCTTCAGGGAGTGAAGAACCATATGGGGGTGATTATAGGAAACCGCATTGTTGGCCAGGTTGTCAGCGTCTCGCCACATTTCAGCTGGATCATGTCGATGCTGAACAAAGACAGCAAAATATCGGGAAAATTCAAAAAGAACAACCAGCTTGTAAACGTGGAATGGTTAGGTGGAAATTACAGGAATGGAATCGTAAAAGAGATCCCTAAACATGTTGAGATCAGGAAAAATGATACTATTATAACAAGCGGAAATTCAGATATTTTTCCCGAAGGCATATTGATAGGAACAATCAGTGATTTCACAGTTTCCCCCGATGAAAACTTCAATTACGGTGTTGTACAGTTTTCTACTGACTTTAACAGCCTGGGCTATGTGGAAGTCGTTGTTGATCTGATGAGAAAAGAAAAAGAAGATATTAAAGCATCATTTAAAAGCCAGTAAGAAAAAGCAGAATGACAACATCAAAAGTGGTTTTATATAACGTTTTGAGGTTTTTTGTGCTTATCCTGCTCCAGGTGCTGATCCTGAATAATATATATCTGGGAGGCTTAATAAATCCTTATTTTTATATTTATTTTATTCTCCTGCTCCCATATGAGACTCCGGGCGGATTATTGTTAGTTCTCTCATTTTTGTTGGGTGCAGGAATTGATATTTTTACCAATACACTTGGATTGAATATTTCGGCCTGCCTGGCCATGGCTTTTGCACGTCCGCATATCATCCGATGGATCTCCTCCGGTCCGGATTCGCTGATCGGCGACAGCCCATCCCTGAAAAACCAAGGCCTCAAATGGTTCCTGTATTATTCAATCAGCCTTATACTGATCCATCATGGAGTGCTTTTTTATCTCGAAACCTTCCGGTTTACTGAGTTTTTTACGACCTTTTTCAGGATGGTCCTGAGTGGCGCTTTCACCCTTTTGCTCGTTCTCATCAGCGAATACTTGTTATATCCCCGGGATAATTAAAAAGGCTGAACCTTTTTCCGGAACAGCCTTTTAATCCTGAGGTATCGAGCGGAGTCGAACCGCTGTACGAGGTTTTGCAGACCTCTGCCTAGCCACTCGGCCACGATACCCTGTTATTTAGGGAGTGCAAAGGTAAAAAAGATTTACGATTTACGAAGTACGATTTATGAATGAATTCGTATTTCACATATTGAACAGGGTAAAGCCTTTTTTATTTGCGGTTCCAGGAGGTGATGAAACTGACCTGCTTCACCTTCCCTCCTACCGGCGGATTAAGCTTCGAAACCTTAAGCTCTATGTCTGTAACAGAAGGAAATTGATCAATGACTGATCTTATGATTCGCATGGCCAGATGTTCCAGCAGGTGGGATTTCTGCTCCATTTCAGTTTTTACACAATTATAAAGCGCTACATAATTAACAGTATCATGCAGCAGGTCACTTTGTTCGGCTGAAGAAGTATCAGACTCAACACACAAATCAACGACAAATTTTGACCCTGTCAGTTGTTCTTCCTTATAGCAACCGTGATATGCAAAAAATTCAATCCCATCCAAACTGATCTTTCCCATAATGTTTTGTTGATTTTATCCTTTTCAGAGAGCATGCTAAATTATTAAAATCCGTTCAATCCGGCCCTGTTTCCCTAATTTTAAGTAGCTTTGCAGGCTGTTTTCAGGCAGCAGATTGAATAATTTTACAATATGATGGAAGAGAGTACAAGCAAAGAGGACAATACAGTCAGGTCACTTAATTTTATTGAGGAAATCATCGAAGAGGATCTGCGCATGGGCAAGAATGAATGCAGGGTGCATACCCGCTTTCCGCCGGAGCCAAACGGGTATCTTCATATAGGTCACGCAAAATCGATCTGTCTTAATTTTGGCCTGGCTAAAAAATACAATGGGAAGACTAATTTACGCTTTGATGACACCAACCCGGTTAAAGAGGACATTGAATATGTTGACTCGATAAAAGAGGATGTTAAATGGCTGGGTTTTGACTGGGAGGACAGGGAATTCTATGCTTCGGATTATTTTGAGCAGCTTTATGAGTTTGCTGTAATCCTGATCCGCAAAGGGAAAGCTTATGTATGTGACATGAGCGCCGAAGAGATGAGCGAAAGCAGGGGAACCCCTACCCGGCCGGGCAGGGAAAATCCATACCGGAACAGGACAATTGAGGAGAACCTTGATCTTTTTACCCGCATGCGTGCAGGTGAATTCCCTGATGGCGCCAAAGTGCTGAGAGCCAAAGTCGATATGGCATCACCAAACATGCATATGAGAGATCCCGTGATTTACAGGATCCTTCATACCTCTCACCACCGCACAGGAGACAAATGGTGTATATATCCCATGTATGATTTCGCCCATGGGCAATCTGATTCCATTGAAAAAATAACACACTCGATATGCACTCTTGAATTTGAGGTTCACAGGCCCTTATATGACTGGCTGATACAGGAGATCGGGATCTATGCCCCCCGACAGATAGAATTTGCCAGGCTGAACCTGAGCTATACTGTAATGAGTAAAAGGAAGCTTTTGGAACTCGTCCAGGAAAAGAAGGTGAGAGGATGGGATGATCCCCGTATGCCGACTATTTGCGGCCTCAGGAGAAGGGGCTATACTCCCGAATCAATTAGAAATTTCGCTGATCTGATCGGAGTCGCGAAAAGAGATAATGTTATTGATATAAGCCTTTTGGAATTTTGTATCAGGGAAGACCTGAATAAAAGGGCAATGCGTATCATGGGAATAATAAATCCCCTGAAAATCGTACTTGATAATTATCCTGATGAGCTGGTTGAAGAAATGGCGGCAGTGAACAATCCTGAAGACCCTTCAGCAGGAAGCAGAAAAGTCCCTTTCTCGAAAGAACTGTATATTGAACATGAAGACTTCATGGAAAATCCTCCGGGCAAATTTTTCAGGCTGGCCCCGGGAAGGGAAGTTAGGCTGCGATCAGCATATATCATTAAATGTGAGTCGGTTACGAAAGATCCTGTAAGTGGCAGGATCCTGGAGGTTCATTGCTCATATGACCCCGCTACAAAAAGTGGGATGCCCGAAAGCAACAGAAAGGTCAAAGGAACCCTTCACTGGGTTTCAGTGAAACATGCAATAACAGCAGAAATCAGGATGTACGACCGTCTTTTTATGGTTGAAAGCCCCGATAATGCAGAAGAAGGAAAAACATATAAAGACTTCCTCAACCCTGATTCCCTGGAAATAAAGACAGGATTTATAGAACCTTCGGTCAGGAATGCAATACCAGGCCAAAAATACCAGTTTGAACGTTTAGGGTATTACAGTGTCGATTATGATTCAACCCCCGATAAGCTTGTTTTTAACTGCGTCGTGCCGTTAAAAGACAGCTGGTCTAAAAAAGAAAAAACCAAATAAATTTGAAATTTGCCGCAAGTATAGTAATTTTGCAGCCGCATTGTCCGATGGTGTAACTGGCAACACGTCTGCCTCTGGAGCAGAAGAGTCTAGGTTCGATTCCTAGTCGGACAACAACAGAAAAACCCAACTAACTGATTATACGTTAGTTGGGTTTTTAATTTTATGGACACGATTTAATTTATTTGATCTGGAGAATGCAGGAAGCATAGTGAGCATCGGACATCACAAACTCCAGCGGGGTTACTGTTTTTCCCTGACCATAATCCCAATAGGCTGCTTCCTTGACCCATCTTTCAAACCCGACGGTATTGAGAATATATAACTGCGTCCCGGGTTTTGCCATTTTCAACCAGGTATTCACCACATCTGTATTGAAATCAGTATCCTCGTCGTCAAAATAGGCGGCAGAAGAGACCCAGGTTTTTGCAGGTTCATAGTTAACAGGGGTCCTCCATACGGTCTTGTCGTGATAATCAGGATGCGGGGATCCCTTTTTCCATTCGGGATATTTCCGGGTGCCGTCGTATTCATGGGAACTCCAGGCATACCAATAAATGGCTTCCTTTTTTTTGTCTTTCAGTAAATCGCTTTTAGCCTTAAACAAAGCATTCATCATCGATTCATAAGTCTGGCCTTGTGGTAAGAGGGCTCTAAGATCCAAGCGGTTAGCACCCGCCTTCACATAAAATATTCCATTCTGATAGTCGAACTGAGCCGGATCATATTTATCAAATGAAGGACGGCCGCCGATGGATACGGCGATGGAACCATAGCCGAAAGCTTTAAAATAGGCAGGATCGGGCCCGTCATACGATGAAGTAAAGGCTACCAGAAGCAGTGTGGCCAGCATAAAGATCAGAGTTGTTGTCTTTTTCATGGGTTTGGTTTTAAGGTTTCAAATAGTGGGTGGAGATGATATATTTGAAGAATTGACATGTATATCAATGGCTTAATAACCAAAGTCCGGTCGGGAATCGGGATTGATCAGATAGGCAGGGAAGATCGCCAAGGTATTGGCATAATAAACTGACCGGTTGTTGCAAATATATGTAAAGAAAGCCCGGAAAGCAAGTGTTAGGAGAAATTTATGGTACCACAACGCAACTGCGGCTGTCGCTCCAGCCTGACATCATATCTTTTTAATGCCCAGATACAACCTTCTCAGGAATTCCTCCTTCCCCAACATCACGGCAATATCCATCATACCCGGGCCCTGGTTTGATCCGACTACCAGCAGGCGTAACGGATTCATTAACTGGCCGGTTTTAATTTTTCTGCTCCCGGTAAACTCTTCAACAAGCCGGTGAAGGCTTTCTTTGTCAAATGGTTCAAGCCTGCTGACCATGGTCGCAAATTCTTCAACATATAAGGCGGTCCATTCCTGCCATATCTTCTGTTTCACCTGTTGGTCATATGTTTCAGGAGCCCTGAAAAACAATAAGGAATTCTTCAGAAGGTCAGGCAGTAACTCCACCCTTTCCCTGATCAGTGCGATCACCCTGATCACATATTCAGGATCGGCATTGATTCCGTCGGCTGCTAAGGCAGGCTGCAGATAATTATACAATTCTGCATCAGGTTTTTGCTGTATGTACTTATGATTGAACCAGCGGGCTTTTGGCGGATCAAATTTCGCTCCTGATTTATTGATCCGGTCAAGAGAAAAGGCCAAAACAAGTTCGTTCATCGAAAAAATTTCCTGTTCCGTACCCGGATTCCATCCGAGCAAAGCAAGCATATTGATAAATGCCTCAGGCAGGTAACCATCCTCTTTATAACCATGAAAAATATCATCTGAAGCAGGGTCTTTCCACTCCAATGGAAACACCGGGAACCCGAGGCGGTCCCCGTCTCTTTTACTAAGTTTTCCATTGCCGTCGGGCTTCAGAATCAAAGGCAGATGCGCAAATTGGGGCATACTGCTTTCCCAGCCAAAAAACCGGTATAAGAGCAGATGCATCGGCGCCGATGGCAGCCATTCTTCTCCCCTGATCACATGGGAGATCTTCATCAGGTAGTCATCAATTACATTTGCCAGATGATAGGTAGGAAGGCCGTCAGACTTAAAAAGGACTTTATCGTCAAGCGTATCTGTGTGAACTTTAACCTCTCCCCTGATCAGGTCGTGAAAAATCACTGTCTGGTTTTCGGGAATCAGAATGCGGATCACATAGCGGTCTCCCCTTTCAGTTCTCGTGCTGACCTCATCCGCAGACAGCGAAAGACTGTTTTTCATCTGCAACCTGGTTTTAACCCCGTATTGAAACTGTTCATGGCCCTGTGAAAACCTGTTCCTTGCATCTTCAAGCTCGGCAGCCGTATCAAAGGCCTTGTATGCGTGCCCTTTTTCAAGCAATACCTGAACGTATTCCCTGTAAATCGAAGATCGTTCCGATTGGCGATATGGGGCATGAGGTCCGCCTTTAATGATATCTTCATCAAATTCAAGTCCGCACCACTGAAGTGATTTAATAATATAATCTTCTGCCCCGGGGACAAACCTGTTCTGGTCGGTATCTTCTATTCTGAGGATAAATGCGCCATTATGTTTTCGGGCAAAAAGATAATTATACAGAGCTGTCCGAACTCCGCCAAGATGCAAAGGTCCGGTCGGGCTTGGAGCAAAGCGAACACGTATTCCTGCTGGTTCCATGAAAGATGCCGGTTTTCGGGCAGGCAAAGTTAAGGTTATATCCTGTAAGATCAGCAATTTCGTAATTTTGCAGTTTCAATGATAATGGACGGGGAAAACATCCTGATCAGTAAACTCAATGAGTTTACCAGGAAATATTATAAGAACAAGATCATCAGGGGGGCCTTGATCAGCCTGGGGGTATTATTATCGCTATACCTGATGGAGATCCTGCTCGAGTACTTCAGCTATTTTCCTTCACTGGCCCGTATCATTCTTGTAAACCTTTACCTTATAACCACAGCCATTTGCCTGGGATTCCTTGTGATCAAACCTGCATTAAAATACCTGAGGATAGGCAAAACACTGACTAAGGAACAGGCTGCCCTTATTATCGGTGAACATTTCAGCGAAATTGGCGATAAACTGCTGAACACACTTCAGCTGATTGAACAACAAAACGATTCAACGGAAAGCGTCGGATTGCTCCTGGCAAGCATAGACCAGAGGATTAAGGCATTGAAACCGATACCTTTTGTGAAAGTCATAAACCTGAAGAAAAATGCAAAATATCTCAGGTATGCACTTCCTCCTGTTATTATTTTACTTCTTTTACTGCTGATTGAACCTGCCATCGTATCTGACCCGACCCTAAGGCTGATTCAGTTCAATGAAAAATTTACCCCCCCTGCCCTATTCAGAATCATCGTGCTTAATAAAGATCTGAAAGCAATGCAGCAGGATGATTTTAACCTCAGGATTGAACTCAGGGGAAATGAAATACCGGAGGAAGTATTCGTGAAAACAGGAAATTCAACATTTCCGATGAAACGAGAAAACAAATCTGATTATTCCTATAATTTCAAAGCACTTCAGGAAAATACTGTGTTTACACTTATTGCTGATGAGAAAGAATCGGGGGAATATACAATCAATGTTTATCCCAAGCCCATTATTTTAAATTTTGAAACCCGCCTCGATTACCCATCATATACCGGCAAGCAAACCGAGACACTTAGCAACATTGGCGATTTTATTATTCCGGAAGGCACCATACTCTCCTGGATTGTTTATACAAGGGATGTGACAGCAGTAAAATTCAGAATGCCAAAAGAAGAAATTAAACTTGAAAATAAAACTTCCGGCGTATTTACCTGCTCGAAACGCTTTCCCGAGTCAACCAGATACTCGATACTCCAGGAGAATGAGTTCTCGAAAAAATCAGATTCCTTAGGGTATTCGGTGACTGTGGTTAAAGATGCTTTTCCTGAGATTACCGTGAAAGAGACTGCTGATACATCAAACACCGGTAAACTGTTTTTCGAGGGAACTATAAAAGATGATTACGGATTTTCGAAATTACTTTTCTGGTTTTCGGTAAAGGGAGAAAACGATAGCTTATATAAACCAGTCAAAACGGAAACAATTGCAATTGATAAAAAAAATCCATCCCAGGTTTACTTTTATTCCCTTGACTTTTCAAACCTGGAGATTAGTCCCGGTGAACAATATTCTTATTATTTTGAAGTCTGGGATAATGACGGAATACATGGACCAAAACCTGCCCGTACATCAGCGATGACATTTGAAGTCCCATCCCTCGAGAAAATCGCTGAATCGACTGATCAAAACGCGGAGAACATCAGGAAAGACCTGAATCAGAGCCTGGAGGAAACAAAAAATATTAGCAAGTCACTGGACGAGATAAACAGAAGAATGGTAGACCAGAATGATGTCACATGGAAAGAAAAAAAGAAAATAGAGGAAGTGATAAAGGCGAATGAGAAAATTCAGAAACAGGTAGAAGAGTTTAAGGCAAAAAGCGATCAGAATATAAAGAACGAGCAACAATACCTTAAAACGAGTGAAAGAATATTGGAGAAGCAAAAAAAGCTTAACGAACTAGCAAACCAGTTGCTCACAGAGGAAATGAAAGAGACGATAAGGGAAATGAAGAAACTGCTTAACCAGATGGACAAGAGCAAGCTGAATGACCTTTTGCCCAAGATGAAACAAATGAATGAAAACCTTGAAAAGGAACTCGACCGGAACCTCCAGCTTTTCAAGCAAATAGAGTTTGAAAGAAAACTTGAACAGAACACGGCAGAATTGAAAAATCTTGCTGATCAGCAAAATAAACTGGCCGATCAGACGAGGGACGAGAAGAAATCAGGCGAAAAGCTGGCATCTGAGCAAAAAGCAATTGAACAAAAATTCGATACAATCAGCAAATCACTCGATGAGTTAAAAAAGCAAGGCCAGGAAATAGAAAACACTCCTGATCTTAAAAATACGAAAGATGATATAGAGTCTATAAATCAGGAGCTTCTCAGGAACGAAGAGCTGATAAAATCAAAAAAAATGAAGGATGCTTCGAGGAATCAGAAAAAAACATCCGGGGAAATGAAGGATCTGGCCAATAAACTTGAGAATATGCAGGAAGAATCGACAGAGGAAGCCGAGGAAGAAGATGCCGGAGCTCTCAAACTTTTATTGCAAAACCTGAATAAGCTTTCATTTCAACAGGAAGATCTGATTTACCAGACTAGGAATATCAATAGGAATGATCCAAAGTATCTTCAATTAATTGAGGACCAGAAACAGGTCAGTGATAAATTTAAAACGATAGAAGATTCATTAAACAGGATAGCCAGAAGGGAAATTATGATGAAAAGCATCATCACGAAAGAAGTTTCATCAGTAAAAGAGAATCTGGAGTACACTGAAAAATCACTTCAGGATCGACAGATAGCAGCAGCAATGGCCAGGCAGCAGTATAGTATGACAAGTATGAATAATCTTGCGTTATTGCTTGATGAAGCGCTCAGGCAAATGAAAGATCAAATGAATGATGCAAAAATGAGCAGTGGCCAGAAAGCCTGCAAGAAACCGGGTAAACAAGGCGGTAAGAAAAGCATGAGTTCGATGAGACAAATGCAGCAGGAAATGAGTGAAAAGCTTGAAAAAATGAAACAGGGCATCAATAATAAATCAAAGAATGGAACGAGTCCAAAAACAGGGGAAGAAGAAAGCACGAACAAGGAAATAGCTAAAATGGCAGCAGAGCAGGAAGCGATACGAGAAGCACTTCAGGAATATGAGAATGCAATGAAAGAGCAGGGAATAAAGGACAATGGAAACCTTAATATGATTATTGACGGGATGGAGAAGAATGAGAAAGATATTTTAAATCAACGAATCAATCAGGAAACTATAAACAGGCAGCAACAGATAGTTACAAGAATGCTGGATTCAGAGAAAGCTGAACAAAAGCGGGATAAAGAAGAGAAAAGGGAATCTGTCGAGGCAAAAAATCAGGTATTAAGTAACCCTGAAGCAAATTTTAAGTATAAGAAGAATAGCAATGCAGGGACAGATATGATTAACTTTACGCCTGCACCGGTAAATTATTATTATAGAAGCAAGGCATCAGAGTATATTTTAAAAATAGGGAAATAGTAAAAAGGCCATTTACAGAATACTTCGTATATAGGCTTAATTACAATGCGGGTAGTTTATGTGAAGTTGAAAAACCAAATTATTAGCACATGAAAAAGGATTACAGGGAAATAGTTATAGCAGGGAAAACTGAACTATATAAACTCGAAAGGTTTATAGAAGAAATATGTGATTTTCATAATATCAATAATGAATATTTTGGAAATATTCTTCTGGCATCTACAGAGGCAGCAAACATACTTATTTCTGTTTCTGAGGGGAAAAGCGGTACGGCTCTGGTCATAACCTTTGAGAAAACAGTAAAAGGATTTACCTTCAAACTAAAGTTTAACGGGGAAGATATTCCGGGCGGAACAGATCATTTTCTTGAAACCGAGATAAGAAAACATAAACTCGCAAAGGAAATTTATATTATCAAAGCACTTGCAGATGAAGTAACGATTTCGGTAAAAGGAGAATCGATAACACTTACCTTTTATGTATCGAGCATGAATTATGAAAAATCCCTGATGAGGATCAATAAACTGAAAGAATACTGGGTTAAAAAGACCAGTTCAGTAAATAAGGGAAATGAATAAGCAGATTCATTTTTTTTCTTATAAAATCAAGTATCTTATAAAAAATAAGCGAAAGCTGATTGAATGGCTTGAAAGGGTCATTACTGAAAACGGTAAGATCACAGGAGAGATCAACCTGATTATTACAAGCGATAAAGTTTTACAAGAGATTAATATAAAATATTTATATACTGACAAATACACCGACACGATCAGCTTTATATTATCAGAGGAGGAAGAAATAGTAAGCGGAGATATTTATATAAGCATTGAAAGGGTTATTGAAAATGCAGGAAAATACAAAGTCAGCCAGGAAGATGAGTTAAACCGAATCTTAGTCCATAGTGTTTTACATTTAATGGGGTATGATGACAATACTCGAAAGGAAAGACTTACGATGAGGAAATTAGAAAATAAATATCTGGACATGGTTATGCAATAAAGTATTTCAACTAAGAGGTGGATCGCGTTGAATTGTTATTTATTTCAACGCGATTTTTATTATAAGGGAAGACAAACACCAGGGGAAAGAAGTATATTAGCTGATAGGTAAGAATTAATTGTTCCACGTGAAACTATTTCAAAGTTCCAAAGATGAATTTTAATTAAGCTAAGGGTTAAAAAGTTTCAAAAATCAATGGGAAGAATTAAAGAGAAATATGATTTAATAGTCGTGGGAGGCGGGCATGCAGGATGTGAGGCAGCCGCGGCCGCGGCAAATATGGGATCAAAAGTGTTATTGATTACGATGAATATGACAAACCTCGCACAGATGTCATGTAACCCTTCAGTCGGAGGAATAGCAAAAGGTCAAATTGTTCGCGAAATAGATGCTCTGGGAGGATATACAGGAATCGTTGCTGATAATACGATGATACAATTTCGGATGCTGAACCTTTCAAAAGGACCTGCAATGTGGAGCCCGAGAGCACAAAACGACAGGGTTTTGTATTCCCTTGAATGGAGAAGTATTTTAGAGGGGATAAACAATCTGGATTTTTGGCAGGATATCGTAACTTCAGTAATTGTTAAAGGACAAAAAGCTGTCGGAGTTAAGACCCTGATGGGCTTGAATTTTTTTTCAAAGACCGTTGTACTTTCAAATGGCACATTTTTAAACGGAATAATACATATTGGAATAAAGCAATTTTCAGGAGGACGAATAGGAGAGGGGACCTCAAAAAATTTAACAGAAAACCTTAAAGATTTAGGAATCCTGTCCAGCAGGATGAAAACAGGCACTCCGGTCAGGGCAGATGGAAGATCTCTTGATTTTTCGAAAATGATTGAACAGAAAGGTGACAAGATCCCCGGAAAATTTTCATTCGCTTCAACACGAAAATTAACAAAACAAAGAAGTTGTTTTCTGACATATACAAACCCGGAAGTTCACGAAATATTGAAACAGGGGTTTGATCAGTCGCCTCTGTTTACAGGAAGGATAAAAGGAAGAGGACCCAGGTATTGTCCGTCAATTGAAGATAAAATTGAACGGTTTGCTTCGAAGGACAAGCATCAGCTGTTCATCGAGCCGGAAGGCTGGAGCACTGTGGAATATTATGTAAACGGATTTTCATCTTCCTTGCCTGAAGAGATACAGTTTAAAGCTTTGAGAAAAGTCCCGGGGTTTAAAAATGCAAAGTTTTTCAGGCCGGGTTATGCTATAGAATATGATTACTTTCCACCATCCCAATTAAGTTTTAATCTTGAAACAAAACAAATTGAAAACCTTTTTTTCGCGGGGCAAATTAATGGAACGACCGGATATGAAGAAGCTGCTGCCCAGGGATTGATGGCAGGGATTAATGCGCATCTTAAGGTTAAACAAAAGCCGGGCTTCATTTTAAAAAGATCCGAAGCCTATATCGGTGTTTTAATCGATGATTTAATAACAAAAGGCACAGATGAGCCTTACAGAATGTTTACTTCAAGAGCGGAATACAGGATACTTTTACGGCAGGATAATGCGGACTTCAGGCTGACTGAGAAATCGCATGAACTGGGATTGGCCAAACCCGAAAGATTAAAAGAGTTAAAAAAGAAATATGGCAAAATACGCAGCCTCGAAAAACTTATGCAGGAAGAATCTGTCACGCCGGCAGAAATTAATCCATTTCTTCATACCAGGGGCTTATCGCTGATCAGACAAAAAAACAGGATAGAAACGATAATACAAAGGCCACAGGTCAAAATAATCGATCTGTACAGGAACATAGAAAAGATAAGGGAACTGATAGATCCAATAGGCAAGGTTAGAAATGATGAAATAGAAGAAGCCGAATTGCTTGTTAAATACCGTTCATATATTGAAAAGGAAAAAGAAGTTGCTGACAGACTTGGTAAATTTGAGGATTATTTATTACCCAAAAACCTGAATTTTCATACTATTTTATCTCTTTCTTATGAGGCCAGGGAAAAATTGTCGAGGATAAAACCCGAAACAATAGGGCAGGCTTCAAGAATAAGTGGAGTGTCTCCTTCTGATGTTTCTGTTCTTATCGTATTTTTGGGAAAATAGAAATTGTTTCACGTGGAACTATCAAAATGGAACTATTAAAAAACTGTCCTTCCTGCAATTCAATCGAATTCAAAACAAATTTTACTGGTTGTGATTACTTCCTTTCAAAGGAGGAGTTCACGATCATGGAATGCATTGATTGTGGACTACGATTCACGAACCCAAGACCTGCGTTTGACGACATCATCAAGTATTATAATTCGACTGAATACATCTCTCATGATACCAGCAAAAAAGGATTAGTGACATGGCTTTATAAAGCCGCCAGGAATTTTATGCTCAGGAAAAAGTTTTCAATTGTTTCAAATTATTCAAAAGGAAAACGAATCCTCGATATTGGTTGCGGGACAGCTGAGTTTTTAAACTTTTGCAAGAAACATGGATTTGAAGCTTTCGGTGTTGAGCTTAATGAAAAACCCAGGGAAGCGGGTAAGAAAAATTATGGACTGGATATCAGGGAAAAAACCCCTGACTTTCAGAATGAGAATTTCAAATTTGACTGTATTACTCTTTGGCATGTCCTGGAGCATATTCATAATTTATCGGAATTAGTCAATTCGATAAAGGAACTTTTAAAACCTGATGGAGTTTTAATTATTGCTTTACCGAATTCCTCCTCCTGGGATGCGGTTCATTATAAAAAATACTGGGCGGCCTTTGATCTCCCAAGGCATCTTTACCATTTCAATAAAAACTCATTCAGAAAATTTGCAGGAAACCATCAGCTGAAAATCGTGAAGATCCTTCCACAGGTTCTTGACTCATTTTACATTTCTTTACTCAGTGAAAAATATATGGGTGGAACTCAAAATTTAATTAAAGCTGGTTTTAAAGGAGCAATATCAAATTTAATGGCAGGAAAACATGAATCCGGTCATTCAAGTCTGATTTATATCCTTTTCCCGGAAATTTCTTAATTTTAAGCTCACAGACGAACGATTATTCTTACCGGGACGATATCCCGGCCGGAGAAAAATAATGCTTTATAGAAAGCCAAATGAAGCCGAATGTATCACGCGGAAGATCAATTAATTATGCGCTTCTGGCCCTACTTTCAGGAATTTTCTTTGTGGTTTGCCTGATCACTGCAGAATTTATTTTAATAAGAAGAAATAAGCCTGAACAAATTTCTTCAAGGCTTGAACAGGTTTTACACAGGAAGGAATTACAGGCAAAAAACATATTGAATATAAACAGCTATGATTTTTTACAGACATCGAAGCAGAAAGGGCAAAATAATTTCCCGGAATCTTTGCCCGACATCCGGAAAAACGGAATAGCCTTACAATATTATCTCCACGACAGCCTTGTTTTTTGGTCCGACAATTCCGTTGATGAATTAAAGAGCAATCAACTGGAGAAAGAAGATAATATTCAAAAATTACCCAATGGCTGGTACCAGGTATTAGTTTTTAAGAAAGGAAATATTAAAACAGTTTGCCTGATACTTATTAAATATGAATACTCATTCGAAAATGAATATCTTGAAAATACCTTCCAGAAAGATTTTGATATCCCTGAAAATATTGGAATCTCTCATGAACTGGTGAAAAATCCGGTTTGTTCTGTTAATGGCACGCCATTATTTTCACTTGACTTTACTGGATATACTTCTTCATATGATCATTATGTATTCCTGTTGTTTTTCTTATTTCTCTCAGCATTTTTCTCCCTTAGTTTTGCGATTTATTTTCTTTATTCGGCAATCGAATGGCTCAGAAAAAAACCCTGGCTGTTTGTCATTTGCTTTATTGCCGATGTGGCCCTGCTGAGATTGCTGCAAATGTATTTTACCTTTCCTGCATCCCTGTACTCGACAGTCTGGTTTTCACCCCTGTATTATTCCTCATCAGTCTTCCTCCCGTCAGCCGGAGACTACCTGATCAATAGTTTAATCATGTTGATGGTCGCATATGTTGCGTTCGTAAAATTATACAGGGAAAAACCAATTCCCGGCCGGCAGCTTGCATCAGGAATATTTAATGGATGGAAAGCGGTCCTGTTTATTTTGGCAATATATATGCTTCTTTGTTACGGCCTGAACGACCTGATCAGGAATTCTTCTTTTTTTCTTGATTTGAAAGATATTTCGAAAATCGGGTTGCAAAGCTTAATAGGCCTGCTAATTGCATACCTGCTGTCTATGGCATTTTACCTTTTTTCCAGAACAGCCGGATCTTATACAGTTAACACCGACAGTAAAACTAAAGTTATTTTTATCAGCATTACAGCAGTTTGCGTTTTCCTTGTAAGCATATTTTGGTGGAATACCATTAACGCAATTATCCTGGCAATTCTCTTTGCGGCATTTTTATCACTGATTTTCTTTTACTATAACGAGAGCACAAAGAGCAGTCCCTTTGCGAATATTATATTACCAATGATATGGATGGCAGTGCTGGTTGCTGCAGTATTCAATTATGCAGGATATTCAAAAGAAAGGGAAGAGCGAAAACTTATAGCCATGAAGCTGGCAACTGAAAAAAACCCTGTTACCGAGCTTTTTTATAATAAACTTGAACGCAAATTGCTGAGTGATTCATTAATTCTCGTGATGAGTAAAGATACTGATGCCGTCAGGGAGGGAGCTCTAGTAAAAAGGATAAAAACAGAATATATCAGGAATTACTGGAACAGGTTTACAGTCCAGATAACGGTTTGTCCCCCGGGTAAGATGCTCAGGATCCAACCAAGAGGATATGTCTTTGATTGCCAGCAATACTTCAGGCAGGTTTGTGAAAAAGTGGGAGAAAAAACTGCAAATCCCAATTTGTTTTATCTTGATTATGAAACCGGAATAGAGACATACCTTGCTATACTTAATCCACATGATTCTGCCGTAAATAGTAAAGACCAGGGAATTTTGATCTATATTGAATTTACCGCTAAAACTCCGGCAAAGGACCTGGGTTACCCAGAATTACTAATCGACAGGAGGATCATGAACATACCCGATCTGGGTAATTATTCCTATGCGCTCTATCAAAGCGGGTCCCTGGTATATAAAACGGGGAAATACGCTTATACCATGGGATTAAATGACCTGATTCCTTCATCTGACAGTGCTGCTTTTTTCAATTCAGCAGGGATGGACCACTTCAGGTTCAATATGAATAAAGCCAGGGTGCTGGTGATCAGTAAAAAAGACGATAGTTTTCTTGGCGTGATTTCCCCGGCCTCTTACCTTTTTATTTTGTTTTCATTCCTGTCGCTGTTTCTGAACCTTATTTTCAGACCTTCGATATTGAGGGAATTCTCTTTTATGACCCTGAAAAGCCGTTTCCAGCTAGCTAATGTCGGAATCATAGTTGTTTCCTTCCTGATTTTGGGATGCCTGTTATTGTATTTTCTGATCCGGCTGAACAACCTTAAGAACATGGATTCATTCACCGAACGGACCCTGTCGGTTATTTCAGATATGCAAAATGATTTCGGGGACAAAGAAAATTTTAATAAACCCGACAAAACATTTCTCGAGGAAGACCTTCAGAAATTATCAGGGATGTTTTATACCGATGTCAATGTTTATTCCCCAAACGGGAAGCTGATTTTATCAAGCAGGCCCCAGGTTTTTGATGAAGGTTTAATCTCCGGCAGAATGAATATCGGGGCATTGGCAGATCTTAGAAGTAACAGGCAATCGGTTTTTTTCCAGGACGAGAAAATTGGTGCATATGATTATATCTCTGCTTATTTTCCTTTATTGAATGACAAAAACGAACTGCTTGCCTATATAAACCTGCCCTTTTTCTCCCGCCAGGAAGATCTTAAAAAGGAAATCAATGATTTTCTGGTAGCCTTCATGAACCTGTATATTTTATTTATCCTGATCAGTGTTTTTATTTCAATTGCCATTTCACGTTATCTGTCTGCACCTCTGCGGATCCTGGTTAGCAGGATGGAGGGCTTCCAGCTGGGAGAGCGGAATGAAAAGATAAGCTGGAACCATCACGATGAAATTGGGCGCCTGGTGGAGGAATACAACCGCCTGATTGATGAACTTGCATTCAGCGCCGATCAGCTGGCTAAATCGGAAAGGGAAAGCGCCTGGAGGGAAATGGCAAAACAGGTTGCACATGAGATTAAAAATCCGCTTACGCCTATGAAACTCAGTGTGCAGCATTTGCGAAAAGCATGGGATGATAAGTCGGATGATTTTAATCTCAGGATTCAGCGTTTTACGAAGATCATGACGGATCAGATCGATTCGCTGTCGGCTATTGCTTCCGAATTTTCGGATTTTGCGAAAATGCCATTGCCTGTAGCAGAAGATATTGACCTTGTCGAGATTTTAAATTCCATTATATCAATGTACAGTGGTCTCGATAAAATACAGATCAGCCTCAAAACTTCTGAAATAAATGCAAGTATCATTGGCGATAAAAAACAGCTGGTGAGGGTGTTTACCAATCTTTTTAATAACGCCATACAAGCCATCAGCAACACTGAAAGGGGTTTGATAAAAGTTGTGGTTCGCAAACAGGAAAGCTCTTATGCAATTGACATTGAAGATAACGGCAACGGGATACCAGACGAACTTGCAGAAAAAATCTTCCTTCCCAACTTTACAACCAAATCAGGAGGGGCAGGACTGGGACTTGCAATTGTAAGAGAAATCATCAGGAGCATGGGCGGAGAAGTTAACTTTGCATCCGGAAAAAACGGAACGGTTTTCACTGTAACGATTCCAATTCATTATGAAAAGATATCAGGATAAAGAACAAAAAAGTCTTCTGAATTGCCTGTTGATCATTCTGATGCTCCTGACTTCATGCGGCCACGAAAAACCAGCGGAGCAAAGTATAGCATTTCCAAATAAATCATGGCAGAGGTATAACATTCTGAACTTTAAATTTCCGGTTACAGAGACAAACAGGTCATATGATATTATTCTTGAACTTCGATGCAACAAGTCCTTTGACTATGATAATCTCCCTATAAATATGGTTATCAGTACACCATCCGGCGAAGAAAGAATAAGAGAATACCACGTACAGATCAAAGATAAAAATGGTTCATTTACGGGAGCCATAAAAGGAGACACATGTTTAACCAGGCTTGTTCTCAAACGCAAGCTGTACTGTTCCAGTAAAGGCCTGATGAAAGTTGAAATTGAGAATCTCAATCCAAAGATGGAAACGGAAGGAATTTTTTCTGTGAACTTAATTCTTATTCAGCACTGATAATATTCTCGTTGCCTTTAACCTGTCAAGTTTGATCTGGCTGACAAGCTGGTCAAGGTGTTCAAATTTTTTCTCTTTTCTGATCCATCGGATGATCCTGACAGAGATTTCCATCCCGTAAATATCTTCGGAAAAATCAAGGATATTAACCTCGACCACAAGATGTGTTCCCCCAATTGTAGGACGGTAGCCAATATTGCAAATACCGAACAGTTTCCTTTCCTGAAGCGTAACATGCACAAGGTATACGCCATTCCGGATCATGGGCGGCTGATCCTTATAAGGCTGAATATTGGCCGTGGGAAAGCCAAGGGTCTTTCCAAGATGGTTCCCATGGACCACGGTTCCCCTGATGATATAATCTTTTGGGGGCACAGTAAGCGTTATTTTAACTGAATTCAGAGAGTAGGTTTGTCATTGTTACCTGTAAACTTGATCATAATCAATTCCCAGACAGCATAGAAATAATGAGCCCATACACCGGCAAGCATGATGATCAGGGTTACGATCATCCACAGGGGTGCGATCGGTGTCCAGAGTTCGCGTGAAGGTACTTCTGCCTTATAATATTGCTTTGGCACACCCCAGTTAATTGTTGAAGTGCCCTGTACAAATCCGTACTTTTCATTTTCCTCTATTTTGGCGATGATATTAAGATTTCCCAGGGTGTCGCCTACGATGTTGTTGGGAAATTCAAAACTACCTTTACCCTGGTCATCCAGAGAAACTTCTCCAATTTTCAGAAGGCTGAAAAGCCGGGGAACATACAGTATAACGGTTTCCTTGGCAAGGGCAACTTCCTGTCCTTTTGAGTCCTCTCGGGTCCCGGTCAGATTCAGATACCGGATTGAATCCTGCACATTGAAAGACATCCTGAGTTTTGCGGGTTCTGCGCTGAAATCAGCAGAAACCTCACTGTATTTCGGAGTCCCGGAAAATTTCGCCTGATATGAGATAATCCCTTCCTTACCGGGCTGAAGTTTATTGATTGCAACCCTCAGCACTGCATTGCCATCCTGATCTGTTATGGCTGTTCCCAAAGAAAGGAGTTTATTATCCCTGGCCGAGAAGAATTCAATCGTTGCATTTTTCAATCCGTAAGTGTCACTCTCCCTTTTAACGAACAGATTTGCTGTAAGGCAAACCGAATCATTGGAAGTGCATAAATACGAAAAAGTAATTTTGGACTGCTGGACTGAATTGCTGTCAGTTTTTTCCTGGGCATGAAGAATTGAAGGGACGAGCAGTGTTATTATCAGCGCCTCGACAATAATCCTGTATATATTTCTTTTCATTTGTTAATGATTTATATTAAAACGTCCTCTGGTTTGGTTTCCTGAACATTGCCGGATACGGTGACAATAGGGATGAATTTCGAGGCTATCGTGAAGAGCAGGCAGAAAAGGGCTACACCGGCAGCGGTAAGGCTCCATTCAACCCAGGTTGAGGAATAAATGCTCCATTCGGGCCGCGAATCCTGTATCGGAAGATAAGGCGATTGCAGGGTGGGAATAACAATCAGGTAGCGGTTTAGCCATAGAGCGATAATTACAACTACAGCTGTCAGTGTAATATTTGTGATGGTCCGCAATTTTGCTATTCCAACAACCAGCAATGGTAATAGCACGCCGACGTAATTTGAAATGATAAATGGCCAGTAGAATTCTTTAAACAGGAGCTGGATCAGAAGCTCGTCATTTTTTTCTGAACCATACCATTTGGTAAGGTAGTCACTGAACGTAAAATAACCGAAAAATGCTGCCAGTACCAGCATAATAACACCAACAGATACAAAGTGTTTCTTCGTAATATACTGTTCAAGATGGTAAACTTTCCTGAAAAACCACATGGCCACAATAAGCACTGCACTCCCTGAATACACTGCAGCAATGACGAAATAGGGGCCGAAAATAGTACTGTGCCATCCCGGCTGAAGGGTCACGCTGAAGATCCATGCCAATACAGAGTACACAATGATAGCGATGGCAATGACCATGGTTGCCATGATATTTGTAGCTCTGTCAAGACGTTTCTTTTGATCTTCTGTACCGGTATACCCAAGGGCAAGAACCCTGTACAGCTTTTTTCTCCATTTGGGGAGTTGCAGCTCTTCGAAATCCCTCATGTTTGCAAGATCCCTGAGGACAGCCAGGTAGAGGAAGATAAGGCAGCCGAAGATATCGGTGGAGATCGCTATAACGTCCCAGGTGATTGGGGATTGGATACGTCCGTGCAGTATAAGATAATGCAGTTTATCGAGCCTGCCTATGCAAAGCAGGATATAACAGGGACCGATCAGAAGGGAAATAATGGTGATGAATTCCGCCATTCTGATAACAGGTTTTCTCCATGCAGTCCTGAATAAATGCAAGGTCCCCGAAATAAGGGCACCTGCATAACTGACCCCCATGAAAAATATGAAATTCACGATGTAAATACCCCAGACAACATTATCGCGCATACCCGTTACGACATGTCCTTTTGTCACCTGCTGAATGAAAGCAAACACGCCTAATCCGATAACTGAAAGCAGGAAAAGGATCCAGATATATCCCTGTACCCCCGTTCTTTCGATCTGCGGGGCAAACTCCTTCAGTAATTGTTTTTCATTGTTTTCCATGGCTACAGCTTATGTTTTTGAGCGTATGGTGTATTGAGATATCTGTTTTTAACACTCTCATCGAGATCATTAAATCCGCGATCTACCGGGAACTGCCTGTCAACAGGCGGAAGGTAATACACGCATGGCCTGGTTCCGAGAACTTCCAGATAACGGTATCCGGCCCGGTCACGTATCAGTTCGCTGAATTGGAAAGTTTCAGTTCCATTGGTCACGGTATCTTCATCCACATCACCAAAATAGATAACACCCATCGGGCATGATGAAACACAATATGGAACTTTTCCAACCCGGATAAGGTCGGGGCAGAAATCGCATTTCGAAACGGTGCCTTCTTTGCCCGGGCTGCTTGCTTCCGGTGAATAAGGTTGCTTATCTTCGTCAAATTCAGGGTAATGTTTCCAGGCGAACACCCTGGTGGAATAAGGGCAGCCTGTCATGCAGAATTTACATCCTATGCAACGGTTATTATCTATTAATACAATGCCATCGGTTCGCTTAAACGTAGCTCCAACAGGACAAACGCTCACGCACAACGGGTTATCGCAATGGAAACAGGGTTTTGGGAACCAGTATGGCGATGTTTTTTCGGAGTCCTGTAAAAGATAAACTTTCATGAATTCCTGACTTTTCGGAAGATGGTGGGCTTTTTGGCAACCCTCAACACATTTGCGGGCATTTTTACATTTTCCGAGGTCTATGACCATTACAAATTTCTTTCCGGGAATTCCCAGGTGAGCTTCTTCAATTGAAACCCTTGGAAGTTTAAGCATAGCCTTGTCTACCTCCATGACCTCCCCATTTGTGGTCATAACTTTTACCTTTTCGCCGCTTTCACCCCCTGTTTTTTCGGAATATGCCTTAAGCATACCTCCGCTTGCAGCCACCGCGGCTCCTGCCAGTAAACCTTTTTTCAGGAACTGCCGCCTGGAATTCTTTTTATTTGTCTGTTCTTCTTCCACGATCAATGAAAATTATTTTGGATTTAATGATATCCGTTAATAATACTCTTGAAATTGCTCAGTGCTGTTTTTCCGAAAGTGCAGAAATATATATGAATACACATAAAAATGGTCACAACGAATCCGCAAAAAAGATGCAGGAGGTCGGTATAATCCAATCCGCTTATACCTAACAGGTTGTTAATGGTTATCTCCGGGTATAAAAGTCCTAATCCGGACAGGATCACGAGGGGGATAATAACATACATGACAGCGACATACGATAACTGCTGAAGAGGGTTGAACTTTGAATCCACCGTCACGGGGAAAGGGGCTGCTTCCTTTTTGAACACACCTATCGTATAATGGTGAAACTGTGATTTCAGTCGTGAAAAATAACCCCTGACCTCGAACACATAATAAGCCCCGTTTTTTGTAAAGAGGTTCCCAATGAAAAAGATAATATAATTAACAGACAAAAGGACACCTGCAACATTATGAACAGCGACTGCGACCCTGAATCTGACAATGATGGTTGGATTTGAAAACTGTATGCTGAGACCAGTAATGATCAGGGTGAGGCAGAAAAGAGCATTCAGAATATGCCATAATCTGATCCAGACCGGATAAAGGTATAATGGTTCACTATGATTTTCCATGGTCAGTGAGATTTTTGGATACGAATAACAGCATGAATCAGGATGGCAAGTATGGTGAGCCCGAATAAAACAAGACTGATGATGTTCAGCGTATTGTTCTGGTCGGGACCAATTGTGGAGGTTTCACTCAGGAATAAACCTTTAAACCAACCCTTTGTCTTGATATTTTCCTGAACATTATATTTAAAGAGGGAGGCATAAAGAATAGAATTTTGCGCATGACAGGATTCGCATTTTTTCACAGCCAGGTTTTTTGGTACGATTTCATGTGCGACTATCAGTGTATCCTTATTCTGTGCATGACATTCAATGCAGCGGACATTAATGAAGTGTGTTGCCTGGTTTGGAAGCCAATCGTGTTTCTTCAATATATTCGGTTGTTGCTTGTTGGTAAGAAGTTCATATTTTGTGACGTCACCATGGCAGTTCAGGCAAATGAGATTGTCGTATGCAACCGTTTCCTGCATGTTTTCATTTGTTCTTGCATTGATCTTGTAAGTATGAGGATTATGGCACATCCAGCAGGTAAATTCCTCGCTGTGTTTCTGGGAATGTACACTGGCCGTAAAATTTGAGTCTATCTTTTCAAACTTGAACTTCGAAAATTTTTCATCACCTCCGTGACAATCGATACAATTTGCCTTGGCTTCCATACGAAGATTTCCAGGATGAGGGAATATGCTGTAATCTTCTGAATGACAGTCAGTGCACTTAAACCCTTTATGGTTTGAAATATAATACTCATTTCGGCTGATGATCAGCTCCGAATACATCCTTTTATAACTTATTTTCTTCGATTCGGCATTTTCGAAAATATATTTTGACTGCCCATGGCATCTGAGGCATTTTTCATTGGTGGGAAACTGGTCGAGATTAACTATGGGAGTTTTTTCAACAGGTTTTGCTTTCTTTGTTGAAGAAGAAGATTCAGAGTTTTTTGCCAATGCAAAAGCTATGGCAAAACAGAGTAAGAGGACAAGCACAACCCAAGCAGGACGAATATTTGCTCTGTACATCATTGGAAACAGTAATTAATCTGGTGAACAAACATAGGGGTAAAATCAATGGGTGCTTACTTTAATTAAAGCAAACACCCATTGATATCGGTATTTACGACACTGGGATTATTTTTTCAGTGTGCGCATAAAAGCAACTAAAGCCCAACGATCGCTGGCTTCGGGAATTTTCTTATCATAAGCAGGCATCTCATCGCGCCCTTTGCTTGTTTCATAAAACAATTCTCCGTCGGTCTGTCCCTGGAAAGCAGCAGCTGTGAAATCTCCGGGATTGGTTTTCAGTGAAGCAGCTTTTGGCCCATCACCGACGCCTTTACTGCCATGGCATGATTTGCAATGCTTTGCCCAAAGATCTTTACCGTTGCTGATTACGGTCTGATCTTTCAGGTTTACAGATGCTTTTGCGTTCTTATCCTTGTCGGGAACGTTCCAGGGTTTTTTTGCCTGGGCATAGGAATTCCCTGCAATGAAAAATACAGCAATCACGATCGTGATCACAATTGTAAAGATTTTCTGTGTTGTTTTCATAATTGTATTTATTAGTTAATAGGTTTAAAATTATTATTAAAAGCTCCACAAGCGGGTCAGGTTAAATCCGAAGAGAATATACCCGTTCCAAAAACTGCCACTGTTGTTTTTAGCTGTGACATACTGAGGCACAATGCCATTGGCGCAAGACATAAAGATCTGAAAAGTATGGGTGCTGGTTGAAATTTCCCATCCAAGGCTTACATTCTGGTAAGGGGCAACTCCGCTTTTAATTGAAAGCCAATGATTTGGGGATCTAACTATAAAAGCGGGGTCGTAATTGACAACGATGGGTTGTTCGAAAGACAGGATAACAGATGATTGGGGGCTGACTTTGACGCGACCAAGGAGAGAAAAGGAAGCAACGTCATTGGTTGGAGCAGCACCATCTGTAACAGTAGTATCGACCTTATTAAAATGGGAGTAAGACAGGCCAATTTGCATTGAGAACATTTTGCAGAACCTGCGGGCAAACATGAATTCATGGTACCAGGAAAACCTGTCAGTGAATTTATAACCCACTCCGTATCCGGCATTACTGGTTTTGGTGTCAAGGCCAAGATCGCCATAATAAGCGATCGTCAGAGGGCAACCTCCTTTTCTCTGATGAAGGAAAGTATATTTCACCTGCAGGTCCTGGACCATATAATTTTTGGTTGTCCCTAAACCGATCATAAGGTTTTTAATGGGGGTGAAATTGAGTCCGAGGCGGATATTCGAGGCTCCCCACAAACCGTAAATGTCCTTTATACCGTTCTGGATATTTCCGAAACGGTGCTGGAGGATAAATTCAAGGGTTTTTGCCGGAGTAACGGTAACTGTCTGGTAATCCATGAAAATCCCGCTCTCAAACGGATTTTTTTCAAGGGGCTTTTTTGCAGGCTGGGCAGAGGCCGAATCAGCAGATTCCTGTGCGGAAGCCACAACCAATCCCGAGAAAAAGAATAATATACTGAGGATAATCTTTTTGATTGTCATAGTAATGGTTTTATTCATGATTATACTTGATTTAATTATTTAAAGCTCCCTGATTAATCCAGTTTTTGATCAGCGCGGCGGAAGTTGCATCGCAGTAAGAGGCCATGGTACCACTTGATACTTTCTGATACAGGATGCTGGAGGCAGCATCCCCTGCAACGAACAGGCTGTTATCCTTCAGGCTCTGATAGGAACTTCCGGCAACAAGATCAGGTGCAGGGCCTCCGGGTTTGTGGCATGTACAACCCTTGGTAAAGATTGGCTGGATATCTGTTCCATAACTTACAGGAGTGCTGGGAGAAGGGATGTCAGGATATATTTTAGCGTATTCGCAGGCGGCCAAAGTATAAACTACCAGAACAATTGATAAAAGATTGAATAACTTTTTCATTTTTAAATATTTGTTGTTAGTAATGAGGATTAAGCAATATTTACATTTTTATGAAAAAAGGCTTCAGGATTGTTATATCCTGAAGCCTTTTTTGATAATGGTTACAAGAATTATGGTAATGAATTCATGTAAGTAATCCCGGCATCCAGCATATCCCTGATATATGCGAAATTGTGAACACCCATACTGCGGTCAGCATCAACCAAACAGAAGTTCCAGTAAACTGCTAACTGAATCTGTGTGAATTTTTTGGGTTTTGTTGCACTCATGGGTCCTTTCAGAAGCATAGTGTTAGTGTCAAGAACCTTTTTCTGTGCCAATAAAACCTTAAGCTGCTGGTACTTGCCTTCAATCGTAGTTTGAGCTCCATTAAGGTCGAAGGTAGTGCCGATTGCAGTATGGCATGGCCTGCAAACTGCGACATTATCACCTGTTTCCGTGCTTGACATCGTAAGGGTGTGACCGCCAACAGCTTCGCCCTGTGCAGGACCCATATGGCAGTTCCTGCAGCTCACATTGCCTTTATGATTCGTGCTGGCAAAAGCTGAAGCTCCCATTTCGAAAGCGCCTTTCCCGGCGAGCATCAGGAACTGGGGCCCGTGATGCGGTCCCCAACGGGTGCTTGTAACTCCTACAGAGTCGGTTCCTTTGGGATTGGTGATCCAGGGGTTGGCTAATCTTGCCTGGTGGCATTTACCGCAAAGGTTTGAAGTGCCGTCGGTACCTCCGGGAATCGTAACGGTAAGGTCAATAGATGAAGTTGTATCAATATAAGGATGAACAGGCTCAATATCTCTCAATGCCCAGTCAGTCGGGGAATACGTATTGTGAATTAAATGACAGGTGCGGCAGTTGATCGGGGCAGCGTCATTATATGCCTGTGTAACGGTAGAACCGGTCTGCAGTTTTTCAAGGAAACCTTCGTGACTATGGCATCCGGAACATCCAGAACGGGCAGCTTCAATGATTGTGCTTGCCGATGCATGCTTTGAAGCATCATACTGGAAAATTTTAACAATTACGGTGTCCCCGAAATTATGGCAGTTGGTGCAGGTTGCATTGGCATCCTTGCCATTTGTTCCGTTGGGGCCGGCCGGGCCCTGGGGTCCTTCCTTTGTACAACCGATAAAGATAAGACCGGAAACCGCCATAACCATGATCCCAGACAGAACTAACAAGAGTAATTTTTTCATATTTCTTTCAGTTTTTGTTAATAAATGCATTAATGACAGCAAATAATATAGTGCAATAATCGCGCATGACAAAAATATTGAAGTTAAGCTGTGATAAGCTTAACAGGCAGGTGAGATTTGTTTCGGAAAGAAATGATATGCCTCAATTCTACATTGACATTTATCAATGATTGTCAGGACGCATGTCATCAAAGGCAGAAGATTTTCTCAGCCGGTTTCGCTGATTTGTTTTAGTTGTTTGATATTTAGTATTTCAAACAAGTTGCTTCTCACCGAAAGGATTCCCTCTTCTTTTAATTCCTTGAGAATCCTGATCGCACTTTCTTTCGACATCCCTGAAATATCGGCAAGATCCTGGCGTGAAATGGTCATATTAAAAGGATTTGCGCAATAAATCTTCTCAGAGAGATAAAACAGGGCATCGGCAATACGCCCGGGCATTTGTTTCTGGGTAAGGCTGATCACCTGTTCAAAATTAAACAGCGTCTGGCTCGAGATACGTTTGATAAAATCTTCAGCAAAGTCAGAGTTTGAACGGACGATCTTTTTAAAGATGGAGGTGTCAACCAGGCAGGCGGTAGAATCTTCAACGGCAGAGGCAGAGTAATAATGCTTATTATCTATATAAACCCCGGGGCCAAAAATATAATCAACAGGCTTTACCAAGGCCAGGATAAGGTTTTTGCCATACCCTTCAATATAGATCTTGGCTAAGCCTGAAGTAATACACACAAAATGAGAAGAAGGAGTTCCCTGCTTAAACAGGATCTCACCTGCTTTATAAGCAACATGGAATCTCCCTGTGTTTATTTGTTCAAGTTCATCACTGCTGAGGCTCTTAAAAATGGATGACTTGCAGCTGCAGTCTGCACAGTGTGAAATCAACACAGGTTTTCCGTTCATTCTGTCTTTGTCAATAGAAACCGGTCTGAGATCTTACCTGAAAACCAATCTGAATGTTTCAGCGAAAAACCTTCAGGTCATTTAAAATCAATACGATGAATGATTTAATTTAACAAAAATAGAGAAAGAATTGATAAAAAACAAAAAATCCAATACTTTTTGTCAATAATCAGGTTGAGGAAAATCAATCCGCGGGATTTCGTATCATGTTAACAAAGCAGATGACCCAGAATGTATTCTGCGATCTGCACGGCATTGGTAGCAGCGCCTTTTCTCAGGTTATCTGCAACCACCCAAAGATTCAACGAATTTAACTGGCTTTCATCACGCCTTATTCTTCCTACAAATACCTCATCCCGTCCTTTTGAGAAAAGAGGCATAGGATAAATATTTTCAGCCGGACTATCCTGGACCACAACTCCGGGTGTATTGCGAAGCAAACTGAATACATTGTCAAGAACAAAATCTTTTTCAAATTCTATGTTTACAGCCTCGGAGTGACCTCCTATAACGGGGACCCTGGCTATTGTAGCCGTGATCCTGATCGAATCGTCATTAAGAATCTTCCTGGTTTCATTCACCAGTTTATCTTCTTCAGTTGTATAACCGTTTGGCAGGAAGCTGCCGCCATGGGGAAATAGATTCAGGTCGATAGGGTGGGGATAAGCCATTTCACCTTTGATCCCCCTGCGCTCGTTTTCAAGCTGACGCACAGCACGGATGCCTGTTCCCGTGACTGACTGGTAAGTAGCCACAACAATTCTTTTAATCCGGTATCTCAGATGAAGAGGTGAAAGGACCATGACCAGCTGGATTGTCGAACAGTTAGGATTCGCTATGATCTTATGGGTTTTTTTCAGAATACCGGCGTTTATTTCAGGAACAATAAGCGGAATATCCTTATCCATTCTCCAGGCCGAAGAATTGTCGATAACAGTGATCCCGGCCTCAGCATACCTTCTAGCCCATTCCTTTGATGTGCCTGCTCCGGCGCTGAAAATAGCTATTTCCGGCTTCAGTGAAAGAACATCGGGATGATCGATCACCGTATACGGATTGCCAGCAAATTCAATGATTGATCCCACAGATTTTTGGGAGGCGACCGGATAAAATTTCTCAGGCCGGATATTTCTTTCTTCCAGTACTTTAATGATCTCCCTGCCTACCAAACCAGTGGCACCAACTACTGCAAGCTTCATAAAACTAATTTTCAGCAAAGATAACGCAACAATTTATGCCTTTGTATGTCACTTTTGTGTTTTTGACGGATTAAGGGATAAATGATACTGTTAATTATTTAATCTCTCCAGTTGAATTCCCCCTCCCTTTGAGGCGGAACCCGGGTCCGGGGACCTGCCCCGGGATCAGTACCGGTTTAATCTGAAATGATATGAAATTTTTACTTTATTGGATCATATTGCTTCCTTTCGCCCTTACGGCCCAGGTTAAAGATGATTTTGCAGATGGAAATTTTACTTCCGATCCGGCCTGGACAGGAGATACATCTTCTTTTATAGTGAATTCTCAATTCCAGCTGCAACTGAATTCTTCGGGATCAGACACCACCTGCCTGGTCACTCAGAATATGACCACTCCGGAGATGGAATGTTCATTCTGGATTAAAATGTCATTCAACTCTTCACTGAACAATTATGCAAGGGTATATCTTTGTTCAGATTCCAGGGATCTCCGGGGGGCCTTAAATGGAATATACATTCAACTGGGAGGCACAGGCGACAGTATTATTATTTACAGACAAAATGGAAAGGTTCATACTCCTCTCTTTAAATTTCCCTTTCTCAGAACCAATAAATCCACCAATATTTTCCGGATAAAAATCTGCAGGGACTCTGCCGGAACCTGGGACCTGTATGCCGACAGCACAGGCGGAAAGCGGTTTAGCCGATATGGTTCTTTCCCGGACAAGCAAACAGCACCCACGGCATGGCTGGGTGTGTATTGCAGGTATACTTCAAGTAATTCAACCGCATTTTGCTTCGATGATTTTTATTCCGGTTTAATAATCCGCGATACAATACCACCCGCTGTGATCTCAGCTGGTTTTTCAGATAGTTTGACAATCAGTATAAAGTTCAATGAATTCATCGATTCAACGAGCCTTGACAAAGGATCAAATTTTACGCTGAAAAACAATCCTGAAAAAATTCAGAAAGCATATATTTTAAAGACAGATCCATCAATTATATTTATCAAAATAAATACGAACGAAAATAAATTTTTTTGTGATACTTTGATCACCAGAAATATTTCCGATTTATCAGGTAATTTTGTTACAGATACTTCCGTTTATCTCTGCTATTATATACCCGGGCCCTGTCAGCGGGGTGACCTCGTCATCAATGAAGTATTGTTCCACCCGGATGCATCAGGTTCCCGGTTCATTGAATTTTACAACCGGTCTTCGAAAGTCATCAGATTGAATACGGTGTCGGTGCGAACTTCCGTAAATTCAGAAACCGCCTTTCATTATGAAATCCTTAGTAAGACCGGAAGATTACTGCTTCCTGAGGATTTTTATGTAATCACAGCGGATTCGGCAAAACTCTGCTCGAGATATAATATACCGGATCCGGACAAGATTTCAGAACCAGCAGACTTCCCCGGTATGAAGACAGACTCGGGATTTGTTGAAATAATCTCAAATACCGATTCAGTGTTGATAGATGCAATGTCATACAGCCAAAGTATGCATTTGTCATTTCTTTTAAATACTGAAGGCGTTTCGCTTGAACGTCTGGATCCTCAAATTCCTTCTGATTACAGGGCAAACTGGCAATCTGCTTCGGAAACCTCAGGGTTTGCAAGCCCCGGCTATGAGAATTCACATTATGCCATTGAACCAGGTAACGGAACAGATATCCAGTTGAGCAGTTCAATAATTTCTCCAGATAATGATGGCAAAGACGACTTTTTATACATCAAAGTCAATACTGTTGAGCCTGGCACATTGTTTTCACTGAGGGTATTCGACCTGAAAGGAAACTTGGTTAAAACCATTACAAGCCCGTCAATAATATCGGAAAATTCAATTTTCATCTGGGATGGTACCGGAGACAGCAATTTAATTTTACCAATGGGGTATTACCTTATTTTTTCAGAAAGTATAAGTGTTTCAGGAAAACATTCCAGTGTGAAAAAAGCGATCGTTATCGCACAGAAATTATAATACCTGCTATAATTTGGTGTACGCAATTGTTGCAACAGATATTCTGACGCCCGGAACGGCCGACAAAGCTGAGATGCAAGACTCAAGCGTTGCTCCTGTAGTAACGACATCATCAACCAAAAGGATTATTGAACCGGCAATAGCAACCGGATCTGCAACGAAGAAACAGTCATTCGCATTTTTCCACCGCAAAAAACGTGATTTATGGGTCTGGGTTTCAGTCGCATTTTTTCGCAGAAGGTATTGACCCGAGTATGGAATGTTCATTGAAGAGGAAAGCCCGATAGCAAACTGTTCGCTCTGATTATAGCCTCTTTTAAGGTATTTTTTTCTATGCAGGGGAACAGGGATAATGATCCCCGACTCACGATAGGGAGGAGAGGACTTTAGCATCTTTCCAAACTCTTCACCAAGAAAAATCCCGACATCTTTTCGGCCTTTATATTTCAATTCATGGATCATATTCTGGACCTTGCTGCCCTTATTAAACAGAAGATATGAGGTGGCCGATAAAATATCCGCCCGGCCAAGAAATATTCTGTTGACAGGGTTATCGACCTGCAGATGGAAATTTGTTTTCGGCAGATGATAAAAACAGGGATCACAGATCACGTTTTCATGCTTCCACAGGGAATTACCGCAACAGCTGCAAAGACGCGGAAAGATCAATCCCAGAAAATCATTGGTCCACATACCGCTTTATCCGCCGGTAATAAAAAAGTGATACATAAAAGTTTATTAACAGATGAAGGAATTCATTAAAAATTACCGTAGGTTTGATCAGGTTTTCCGAAAAAACCTGTTATGGATGAAATAAAGCAGGGAAAACTCCTGGAAATTCAAGATCTTAAAATCAGTTTTCGTCAGGGAAAAGAAACCACTTCCGCCGTTGACGGCATCTCGTTTGACATGTTCCCGTCTGAAACACTTGCAATTGTGGGCGAATCGGGATCCGGAAAATCGGTCACGGCCCTGTCGGTGATGAAACTTATACAGGTTCCTGCCGGAAAAGTCGAAGCTGAACAAATGAGGTTTACCACAAAAAGTAACAAGCTGATCGACCTGCTGAATGCAACTGAAACTGAAATGACAGGGGTCAGGGGAAAAGAGATTGCTATGGTATTCCAGGAGCCAATGACTTCGCTGAATCCTTTATTAACCTGCGGGGACCAGGTATATGAGGCGATACGCCTGCATTTTAAAATCTCTAAAACCAGGGCGGTAATGAAAACCCTTGAATTATTCAGGGAAGTAAGATTACCTCAGCCTGACAGGATATTCAGAGCATACCCTCATGAATTATCAGGCGGACAAAAACAAAGGATCATGATCGCAATGGCAATATCATGCAATCCTTCTTTGCTCATAGCCGACGAACCCACAACTGCCCTGGATGTTACTGTACAAAAGCAGATTCTTCTGTTGTTGAAAAAGATACAGAAAATCAGGGGAATGGGTATTTTATTTATTACACACGACCTCGCCCTGGTTTCAGGTTTTGCCGACAAGGTCATTGTGATGTACAAAGGAAAAATCGTCGAACAGGGAAGCGTATCCAAGATTTACACCAGTCCGGAGCACCCGTATACACAAGGTTTGCTTGCCTGCAGGCCGCCCCTGAACACCAGGCTGAAGAGGCTCCCTACAATAACCGACTTTATGACGACGGATGGCAAAATCCAGACTGAAGTCGTCAGCCCTGAAGACCGGGAGGAAAGGCTTACCGGATTGTATAAACTTGAGCCTGTGCTCAAAGTTAAAGATCTTGTAAAACACTTTCCGGGGACAAGGGCCGTCGATAAAGTAAGTTTTGATGTCTTTCCAGGTGAAACCCTCGGGATTGTCGGTGAATCGGGGAGCGGGAAAACCACACTGGCAAGAGCTGTTCTTGAACTTATACCGCCTGATTCGGGCCGGATCTTTTTCAGGAACGAAGAAATAACGCAGATCTCAAAAGAAAAGCTGAAATCGCTTCGGAAACATTTGCAGATCATTTTTCAGGATCCGTATTCTTCGCTGAATCCAAGGCTCACGGCGGGTTCTGCAATCCAGGAACCAATGACAGTTCATCGTCTTCACGACAATGAAAAAACGAGAAAGAAAAAGGTTATCGACCTGCTTGAGAAAGTGGGACTTCAACCCGAACATTTTAACAGGTATCCTCATGAATTCTCGGGGGGCCAGCGGCAGCGAATCTGCATCGCCAGGGCTCTGGCTGTAGAACCCAGGCTCCTCATCTGCGATGAATCAGTATCAGCGCTGGATGTTTCAGTTCAGGCTCAGGTCCTCAACCTGCTTAATGATTTGAAAAAGGAATTCGGGCTCACCTATATCTTCATTTCACATGACCTTTCTGTTGTGAGGTATATGGCCGACAGGATCATCGTTATGAAGAACGGCAGAGTTATTGAGACCCGCGACGCAGATAAACTGTTTACCAATCCTCAGAGCCCTTATACCAGTTCATTGATTGAAGCGATACCTCATCCGGAATTTCTTCAATAATCCGTTTCTTAAAAAACAGCATTATGGGTAAAAAACCATTCAAAGGGATTCCGGCCGACCGAAACAATATCGTCAAATCGGTGATCGGGGTCTTTCAGCAAAATCCATTCAGCAGTTTCAATTACAAACAGGTATCGGCAAGGCTTGGCTTAGAAGACCGTGCCAGTAAGGATGCGGTAAGGCTGGTGGTAGAACGTTTATTCATGGCAAAAGACCTCGTGGAGTCTAAAAGAGGGAAATACCAGATCAATAAGGAAAGCGAAAGATTTAAAAAGGAGACGAGCAGGGAAATCATTGGCAGGGTTGATATGAAACAGACCGGGAAAGCTTATATTATTCCTGAAGACGGCTCTGAAGATGTTTTTATTGCTGCAGAAAACACACACCATGCCCTGCATGGCGATACCGTCAGAGTAAGCATTTTCCCGATGAGGAAAGGGCATAAGCGCGACGGGCAGGTCACGGAGGTTATCAAACGGCATAAGCTGCAGTTTGTCGGCACGATTGAAACGAGCAAGAACTTTGCATTTCTGATTCCCGACAACCCTTCGGTGCCGGTGGAAATCCTGATCCAGAAACCTGATCTGAACGGCGCAAGGAATGGACAGAAAGTTGTCGCCGTAATCACCGAATGGCCTGAACATTCGCAGAACCCTTTTGGCAAAGTCATCCAGGTGCTTGGCGCGCCGGGTGACAATCATGTTGAGATGCAGGCTATCCTCGCCGAGTATGATTTTCCCTTATCATTTTCTGAAAAAGCTGAAGCGGAAGCAGGAAAGATACCGGAGGAAATACCCCAGGCGGAGATCAGCAAACGAAGGGATTTCAGAAAAGTTTTTACAATTACTATCGACCCTGAAGATGCCAAGGATTTTGATGATGCGGTTTCCCTGAAAAAGCTTACAAACGGACATTGGGAAGTCGGTGTTCATATTGCAGATGTTTCATACTATGTTCAAAAGGGATCCGGCATTGACAAGGAAGCTTTTGAAAGGGGGACATCGGTTTACATGGTACACAAAACAATTCCGATGCTTCCCGAGAGATTGTCGAACCAGCTTTGCTCACTTCAGCCAGATAAGGACCGGTTGAGCTTTTCAGCGGTTTTTGAATTTGACGACCAGGGCAAACTGTATAACGAATGGTTTGGGAAAACAATAATCCATTCCTGCAGAAGATTTGCCTATGAGGAAGTGCAGGGTATCATTGAAACAGGAAAAGGCGAATATGCCGAAGAAATTGCCGTTCTTAACGGGATCGCTTTAAAGCTCAGGGAAGAAAGGTTTAAGAAAGGATCTTTTAATTTTGAGACCCAGGAGGTCAGGTTCAGGCTCGATGAAAAAGGCCGTCCGCTGAGTATTTACATCCGGGAAATGAAGGAAGCAAACAAGCTGATCGAGGACTTCATGTTGCTCGCAAACAGGAAAGTCGCTGAATGGGTGGGTAAACAGAAACCGAATGTTCAGCCGAAAACCTTTGTTTACAGGGTCCACGACAAACCAAATCCCGAGAAGCTGGAAGTCTTTACACAGCTGGTCGAGCGTTTAGGTTTTTCACTCAGGCTGTCCACCAAAAAATCAATGGCACATTCCTTTAACCAGCTTTTTCATGATATCAAAGGCACAGGAGCGGAGAACATGGTTGAAAGCGTTGCAATCCGGACCATGGCGAAAGCTGTTTATACTACAAAGAATATTGGGCATTACGGCCTGGCCTTTCCGTATTATACACATTTTACTTCACCCATACGCCGTTACCCTGATCTGATGGTCCATCGATTGTTTCAGGATTACCTCGACAACAAGCCATCGGTCCCGGCAGCAGAATATGAAATGCAGTGCGAACATGCCTCGGATCTGGAAAAACGCGCTGCTGACGCCGAAAGGGCATCCGTAAAATACAAACAGGCCGAATATATGCTTGATAAGATTGGACAGGAATTTGATGCCCTGATTTCGGGAGTCAGCAAATGGGGCATATTTGCCGAGATCATTGGAACAAAATGCGAAGGGATGATCAAATTAAGAGATCTCGATGACGACTATTACTACCTTGATGAAGAAAATTTCCGGGTGATCGGGCAGCGGTCCGGAAATGTTTATAAACTTGGCGATAAGGTGAGGATCAGGGTAAAAAAGATTGATCTTTCCAGGAAGCAGATGGACTATATAATACTTTAGCATGGACCTGGTTTCTCCGGAAGATCTTGTCAAAGCCGGCAAAGGCATCCGGGTCATAGGCGGCGAGAAGCTGGCAAAAGTGCTGTTCAGGCTTCTCAGCCTGGACGTGATCAACAAAAAATACAACGAGAACGTTCACCTTCCTGCCCATGAATTTGTTGATAAGATCCTTGAAGAGGTTAAGATCATTTATAAGGTATCTGAAAATGACCTGGATAACATTCCGGCAGAAGGCAGTTTCATTACCATATCGAATCATGCATACGGTGGGATTGACGGGCTGATCCTGATCTCCATGATCACAAGGCAAAGACCCGATTACAAAATCCTGGTGAATTTTCTACTCACACGCATCATGCCGCTGAAAGGATATTTTATCGGGGTAAATCCTTTTGAGACGCATAAAGATGTAAAATCCAGTTTTGGGGGTTTAAAAGATGCTTTTATTCATATTGTCAATGGTCACCCGATGGGATTTTTCCCGGCTGGCGAAGTCAGTAGCTTTAAACTCAAACACCTAGCGGTCACCGACAGGGAGTGGCAGCATTCGATGCTGAAGTTTATTAAAAAAGCAGGGATTCCTGTCGTCCCTGTGTATTTCCCGGGCCATAACAGTATTCAATTCAACATTCTCGGTTTTATCCATCCCGTTCTTCGCACGGCCAAACTGCCTTCCGAATTATTAAATAAAAAAAGCAAAAAAATACAGGTCAGGATTGGAGCTCCTGTTACTGTTGAGGAACAGAATGAATTTAAGGATATTACCGACTATGGCAGGTTCCTTCGCATGAAAACATACACTCTCGGGCTGTCTGAAAAACCCGGGAAAATAAAATACAGGCTTTTGACGCACTCGCCGGAACCTGTCATTGATCCGGTTCCCGATGCCATGATACAAGACGAAATTGAGCAGATAAAATCAGACTATCTGCTGTTCAGCATAAAGGAGAATTATGTTTTTTGTGTTCCCTCGGCCAGGATACCGAACATCCTGAGAGAGCTTGGCAGGAGAAGGGAAAAAACATACCGGGAAGTAGGCGAGGGAACAAATAAAAGTCTGGATGTTGACCAGTATGATCCCTATTTCGAGCAGCTTTTTATATGGGATGAAAACGAGAAACAGCTGATCGGGGGATACCGCGTTGGCAAAGGAAACCAAATCCTCACGAATTTCGGGATGAGGGGTTTTTACATTACGAGCCTGTTTAAAATCAAACGGGGATTTGCACCTATCCTGAATGTTTCCATCGAGCTTGGCCGTTCATTTATCATTAAAGAATACCAGAAAAAGCCTCTGCCGCTTTTTTTGCTCTGGAAAGGCATCCTGTACCTTCTGCTTAAAAATCCCAATTACAGGTATCTGCTGGGACCTGTCAGTATAAGCAATGAATTCAGATCATTCTCAAAAACTCTTTGCGTGGAATTCCTGAAAGCAAATTATTTTAATTCGGAATTTGCTGAATACATAAGGCCCAGAAACCCTTTTAAAGGAAAACCAGGGAGGATTATTGAAAAGGAACTGTTTCTTAAATATACCGAAAAAAATACGGGAAGGCTCGACAGTTTCATCCGTGATTTCGATCCTCAGTACAAGACCCCGATCCTTCTCAGGAAATATCTCAGTGTCAATGCTGAAGTCCTTGGCTTCAATGTTGACCCGCTATTTAATAATTGCCTGGATGCGCTGATGATACTTGACCTGTTTGAAGTGCCGTTTCCTACGATTGAAGGCCTGGCGAAGGAATTCCACGACCAGTCGCTGCTGGAAAGATTCAGGAAATAACTCAAACCAGCTTATTTTTTTCTATCAGGTCGAAGAAGTTTTTTCGGAACGTTTCACTGATTGGGATGTATTTATCAAGGATCTTGATACGGTTCCTTTCAATGGATTCGATCTTGTCGAGAGCTACGAAAAATGATTTGTGGACCCTGCAAAACAAAGGCTCATGTAATATCTCCTCCAGTTTTTTAGAATTCATAAGGGTCATGATCCGCCTCGTTTTAGTAACAATTCTCCAATAGTCACCCATGCCTTCCACATAAAGAACATCAGGACATTCAATTCGTTCCATCCGGGTTTCTGTCTTCACAAAGAAATATGAAAGCACAGGGGTTTTGGGTTCATTTGCAGGCGTTTTTTCACGCACACTGGTTTCGAGCTGCTTGCGTTCATAAACCTTATTAACTCCTTTTAAAAACCTTGCAAACGATATAGGTTTCAGCATGTAATCAATGACATCCAGGTCAAATCCCTGAATGGCATAATTTTCATATGCCGTGGTAAAAATCACAAAAGGAGGATTCTGAAGAGAGTTAAGAAGCTGGATCCCGGAAAGTTCTTCCATCTGGATATCGAGAAAGATCAGGTCAACCTTTCCGGAACGGATAAATTCGATGGAATCAACAGCGTTATCGAAGGTCTTTAATAAATTAAGAAAGGAAACTTTCGAACAGTAATCCCTGATAATATCCAATGCCAGGGGTTCATCATCTATGGCAATACAATCGATCTGCATCACGTCCTGATTATTAATTTAACACAAAAAACATCTCCATCCGGTTTGATATCGAGGCTGTATTTCTGGGGATAAAGCAGTTCCAGCCTGCGGCGGATATTGCTCAACCCTATACCTCCCTGCTGGTCAGTAGGAGCCTGCTGGTTTTTACGGATGAAATTTTTCACTTCAAACTTTATTTCGATGGGCCTGATATCCAGGCGGACTATGATGCCGGGTGCAGGAACTGTGCGGCTGGCATGCTTGAACGCATTCTCCACAAAGGGGATCAGCAGCATAGGCGCAATTGTAAGCCCTTCGGCCGAACCATTAATGTCGAGGGAGACAAACTCCTTATTCCGCAACCTCAGCTTCTCAAGTTCGATAAAGCTTTTCAGGTATTCAATTTCTTTTTCAAGAAGAACCTTGTCGGTAGTGGCGTCGTACAGCATGTATCTCATAATTGACGACAATTTCATAACGGCTTCGGGAGCATCATCTGATTTCTGGTAAACCAGGGAGTAAATATTATTAAGTGTGTTGAAAAAGAAATGCGGATTAACCTGGGATCTCAGCAAAGCAAGTTCGCTAACCTGTTTCTGATTGATAAAGTCAGCCTGGAGTTTTTGATTTTCGTACCAGTTGATAGCAAGGCGGATCAGCAGACTGTAAATGAAAAAAATGATAATCAGCCGGATATCATCAAAGATCCATTCCCTGCCCACTTTCAGTTTCGTAATATCATAATGGACGAGATATCTCCAGAAAGAATATTCCATGCCAATTCTGCCTGCCAGAATGAGCCCGGCCAAAGCAAGGCCGATAAGGATACTGATGAACTTATTGTTAAGCTGGAACAGATATTTGAACGAAAAGTAAAACACGTAAAAAGCAAGCATTCCGGTGAGCATATGTATGATGAGGTCAGGAACAAGGAAAGAGTCCGACTTATTAATATAATATGGGAATGCCGCCTGGTTAAAAATGTATAACCAGAAGACCACATGGATTATTATTTTGTATTTCAGTTTCATCCGATACATTTGAAAATCAATGCTAAGATAAGAAAAGAATCAGCCTTTCAGCAGGTTTTTCAGGCCTAATCTGCAATGAGGCTGTTTCTGTCGATAAAGGAGTATAATCCATCGGTGAAAATTCGGGGTCATATCAATAAAAAAATCCCCGGTATTTGTTTTCCTTCAATACCGGGGATAAGGGGAAATCATGATAAAGGTTATTGAACCAGGGTAAGTTCCCCGATCAGGTTGCTTGCACCTGCAAATTTGTCGATAATGAAAAGCACATAACGGATATCCACATTGATTGTTCTCTGCAGATCGGGTTCAAACATAATGTCTCCGCTCATAGCTTCCCAGTTGCCGTCGAATGCGAGGCCAATAAGCTGTCCGTCTGCGTTGATTACCGGGCTGCCTGAGTTGCCGCCTGTGATGTCGTTGGTAGTAAGGAAGCAAACGTTCATCTCGCCGTTCTCGCCGTATTTCCCGTAATCTTTCTGCTGGTACAGGTCCTTCAGCTTCTTTTCAACGATGAATTCTTCGTTTTCAGGGTCTTCTTTTTGCATAACGCCATAAAGAGTTGTGAAATAGTCGTAATGTACGGCATCAGCGGGATAATAGTCAAGGACTTTGCCATAGCTTACGCGCATCGTCGAATTGGCATCGGGATAGTATTTCTTATCCGGGTCCATTTCACGAAGTCCGGCCACAAATAAACGGTTACCCGTTGAAACATTATTTCTCAGGGATGTCATGGCATTGGAGTATTTCGCTGCGGTTTCGCCTACAGAACGGGAGAGTTTCCACGCCGGGTCTTTTTCAAGTGTTTTCCGGCTTGGCTTGTCTAGGAATTTGTTCAGTTTTTCAGGGGATGAGAAAATCGAAGTGGCATACACGTTTTCAGCATATGCTGAAAAATCATTTCCGTATTCTTTCGCAATATCCTTTAAAATCGAAGGCTGTTCCTGTGAAGCAACGTTCCGGAAGTACAACGTCAGGGTTCCTGCAAGTTTCTTTTTCTCAATGATCTGATCTTTATCCTTGAACAAGACGGGAATAGTTGACCTGTATGCCGCAATAGCTTTTTTGAGAGCGGCTTTATCCTTTTTCTCATAAGCTTCTTCTATTGCCGAAGCCCTGCCTGCAGTTCTTACTATGTCGAGAGCCATCGCTCCTGAATTCGCATAATAACTGGGAACAGCAACTTTTTCAAGAGCTGAATAGGCCTGTTTCAGGTCATCCAGCAAATGACCGTACTTCTTTTGCCGTGCAGGATCTTTACTGCACCAGGCGGCAAAAGCGGCTTCTATTTCTTTTTTCTTTTCCTCGACATGATTTCGTTTAAGCATTTTGGACTGGCCGATGAAATTTTTCCAGGTATTGGCCATATTCGCATAACTCCCTGAATAGGCTATCTTCACAGCCTTGTCAACATCCATTCTTTCCTTCATGATCTCAAGATTATTACCATAGAGGGTAATAAGACTGGGATACTGGACCGAGAGGTTATACTCAATACCGTAGGAAGTCAGGTAGCGGGACGTCCTGGCCGGGTAGCCCCAGATCATGGCAAAATCATTCTTTTTAATCCCTTTAAGGCTGACAGGCAGGTGGTATGCGGGTTTCAGGGGAACGTTATCTTTTGAATATTTTGCAGGTTTCCCGGTGGAATCGGTATAAATGCGGAAAATCGTAAAATCACCGGTATGCCTTGGCCACATCCAGTTGTCGGTATCACCGCCGAACTTCCCGATAGATGAGGGGGGGGCTCCGACAAGCCTGACATCCTGGTATGTTTTGTAAACAAAGAGGTAGTATTCATTCCCTGAATAAAAAGCCTGGATCACGGCATCGTATTTACCGTTTTCTTCAGCTCTCTTTTTTATCCTGTTGCTGATATTACGCACTTTCATCTGCCGGTCAGCTTCTTTCAGTGTATCGGGCAGGAAGGGAATAATAGAATCTGTTTCATTCTCAACTCTTACAAGAAAAGAAGCACACATCCTTTCATTCATAAGTTCCTCGCTTTTATTTTTCGCCCAGAAACCGTTAGTAAGGTAATCATGTTCGGTGGTGCTGTGGTTTTCAACTGCAGTAAAACCACAATGGTGATTTGTAAAAATCAGGCCCTGGTCCGAAACTACTTCAGCGGTACAGAAAAACCCCTGTCCTCCGCCATTCGCAGAAAGGCCGACAATTGCATCTTTCAGGCTTGAGTGGTTAATGTTGTAAAGTTCCTCAGCAGTGAGGTGAAGCCCCATTTTCTGCATATCAACATAATTGAGGCGGTCAAGCAGGAGGGGAAGCCACATGCCTTCTTCAGGCGGGTTGTCTGCGAAAGCTGGCAAAGTACTGGTCAACAGAAGTAAACCAAGCACTGCCCAAGTCATTTTTTTCAAGTTGGATCTCATCGTTCAGATTTAAAACAGTAGTGATTAATTAAGGTATATGTATAGTAAATACTTTGTAATATTCAAATAATGAACCTGAAATAATAAAGGAACCGATGATCATAAAGAGCAGTCCAACGATACGGTTCAGCCATAATTTAACCTGTGGGTTTCCCAGCACTTTGATCCTGTTAGCCAGAAAGCATTTAAGGATGTCAGTTGTGAGTACCATGAACAATGTTCCGCTGAAGAACAGAGCTACGGCTCTCTGGTCGCCTCCATAGGTTGCATTGATGGCAAGCATCGAAGTGATCCAGAAGACCCAGAGAAAAGGATTAGCGAGATTGAGCACAAACCCCTTGAAAAAGTAGGGGAGAAGTCCGGGTTTCCTGACTTTTATTTCATTGATAGCCTCAACCCTCTCAGTCATCGGGATTTTCTTAAAAAAAGTATAGATGCCAAAAATGGTCATAATACCGCCCCCGATAATTCCAAGAATAAGGTGGTAAAACTTGTCATTAACAATCTGTGCAGCCCCGAAATAAAACCCGATCACAAGGGCCAGGTCGCTCGCAAAAATGCCCAGCGCAAGGAATATCCCGGTTTTAATCCCATGCTTAATGCTGGTTTGAAGAAGCGCAAAAAGCGCAGGGCCCAGGGTAATGGCAATGGTAATCCCGAGGATCATCCCCTCGAAAAGGGGGTGTAAAATGGCCAGGCTATTGACAACCATAGTTTTGAAGATGATTTTCCCAGGATGTCAGTTGTTGGTTTTTCAAAACTCGGGGAAACTTATGAGCTCCTCCTTCTTTACCCTGAACCTTCATCCAGTCATAAAAAGCCTGCAAAGGTACAATTTCCGCCCGGATCTCTCTTATAGCTTCGAGTCTTTCGACCCGATAATCGTCGTTCAGGACTTTCAGGTAATCATCCAGTTTGCGGGCAAGGATTACCGGATCTGCAGGACTGTCGGTTCCCAGGTACCATTTATGGCCAAAAAGGCTGCCGTGCCTTATCCCGCATACTGTAAACTCATTGATTTTTATGTTCATCTCGTCCTGAAGCAGTTTAACGGCCCGGTTCATGTTATCCTGCGACAGATGCTCCCCGCAAAGACTGAGAAAATGTTTCGTCCTTCCGGTCAGCTGGATCTCGCAGGATTTTGTATTTGTAAATTTGAGGGTATCGCCGATCAGGTACCTCCATGCGCCCGCACAGGTTGAAAGAAGAAGGGCATAATTTCTGTTTTCTTCAACCTCATTTAAACTTAAAACCTCAGGGTTTTCTTTCAGGTTGCCTTCTTCATCGAAATTCCTGTCGGTGTATGGAATGAACTCATAATATATCCCGTTATCGGTAATCATTGCCATCGAGTTTTTGCTTTCAGGATGCTGATAAGCAATATACCCTTCCGACGACAGGTAGGATTCGTTATAAATGATTGACCTTCCAAGCAGGGGCAGGAAGCCGTTCACATAGGGCTCAAACGATACACCACTGTGGACGTAAGCGCTGAAATTCGGCCAGATCTCATGAATATGCCTGAGTTTGTATTCCTGGATGATCCTTTCGAGGATGATCTGTATCCAGGCCGGCACGCCAACTATGATCCCAATATCCCAGTTTGGGGCATTGCGGACAATCTCCTTGAGTTTTACAGGCCATTCCACTTCCCTTGAGATGCTTTTCTCCGGTTTGTAGAAATGCTGAAACCAGAACGGGATGTTTTTAGCTGTAATGCCCGATACGTCACCCTGGTAATATGTCCCGTTATACTGCAAATGCGTGCTTCCGCCAATCATCAGTATCCCTTTTTCATAAAACTCATCGGGGAAGTCATACTTTGTAGTGCTTACCAGAAGCCGGATTGTCGCTCTGCGAATAGCCATAAGCATATCGCTGGTCACAGGGATCTGTTTTGACGAGGCATCGGATGTGCCCGATGTCAGTGCAAAATATTTAACCCGTCCGGGCCATGTTACATAGGATTCTCCGTTCAGGCTGCGGTACCACCAGGAACGGAACATCAAATTATAATCATGAACGGGAATATTCTCACGGAATCCTGTAATAATATTCGGAGAATCCAGGATATCGGCGAAATGATAGTATTCCCCGAATGCCGTTCCCTGAGCCCTGGCCAGCAGTTTTCTCAGGACTTTTTGTTGTTCACGAAAGGGGTCTGTGTTTTTGATGTCAATCGGGAAACGTCGTATTTCATAAGCTTTTTTAATAATAGACCCAAGCAGCGGCATCCCTGAAATATTATTAGAATCCTGTAAAATTACAAAAAAAGATACTTAATTTCGGATCAGATTTGAGGCAACGCGTATTTTAAACCCGACAATAAGGACAACCAATGAAAAGAAAGATGATTTATGCACTCCTGATCATTATAGGATTGCCTGTGATTGCGGCAATCTTTGTACTGGGTTATCTGCAGATTACTGAATACTGGCCGGCCGATATAGAGATGGTTCAGGCCAGCGGAAAAGGCTTGCCCCTTTCGTCTGCCAGGACCGATTTTTCATTTCTCACATGGAATATAGGATACGCCGGCCTGGGCAGGGAGGCAGACTTTTTTTATGATGGGGGGACCATGGTGCAGCCGGAAAAGGCAGAAATGGCAAATTATTTGAAAGGAATAGAGGCTGAACTGAAAGCACAAGACTCGGTCGATTTTATTTTTATTCAGGAAATCGACAGGGGCGGCAAACGAACATATGGCCAGGACCAGCTTGCCGAGATTGAGAAAGGCTTACCTGATTTTTGTAATGTTTATGCAACCAACTTTAAAGTAGCGTACATACCGATTCCGCTGTTCAAGCCTATCGGCAAAGTAAATGCAGGCCTTTGCACTTTCTCAAAGTACCCTCCCGAGAACAACGAACGGCATGCCTATGATGCTTTTTTCTCATGGCCGAAAAGACTGGCCTTCCTGAAAAGGTGTTTTCTTGTCTCGTCCTTTGAAGTCTGCGGAGGGAAACAGCTTATCGTGGTAAACCTCCACAATTCGGCTTATGATGTTACAGGGGAACTGCGCAGCAAAGAACTTGCACTCCTCCAGACATATCTTCAGAGGGAATACCAGAAGGGAAATTTTATTGTTGTCGGAGGCGACTGGAATATGAACCCAAATGGATTCCGGCCTGAAAAAATCAGTTCAGGCGACAAAGCTTTTTCAATTCAGCCAGCTGTGGACAGTACATTTATGCCTGGCTGGCAAATTGTTTATGATCCTTTGTTGCCGACCAACCGGAATACCGATGCTCCTTATAAAAAGGGTGTGACAGGCACAACGGTGATCGATTTTTTCATTATTTCTCCCAATGTTAAAATGTTGAATTGTTTTACTTTGGATAAAGGTTTCGAAAACTCCGACCATAATCCTGTTTTCGCGAAGTTCCGGCTTAATGCAGGCTTCAGTGGCAATCCCTTGTTTTAACTTCCCCGGTATGCTTAACCAGGCCGTATGTTATAGTGTTAAAGAAGATTCATCCCTGCTCGATTTTCTGGAATTCCATTATCCACAGTCATCAAAAACAAGTCTGAAAAAAATTATTTCACACGGCAGTATTTCAGTAAACGGGAAAACTGTAAAGAATCCTGCCGCAGAAGTCCACAGCGGGGAGGAAGTGTGTTATATGAAGCATACCATGGTTGCAAAGGCAAATGCGCCTTTCCGCCTGGTATTTGAAGATGAATCAATCATCGTTATCGATAAGCCTGCCGGCTTGCTGACATACGGCGAAAAGGGAAGCAGTGGTTCATCCGCTTATAAGGAGCTGAAGGAATATCTGAGTACAGCTTCAAAAAGCAGGGCGGAACTGTTTGTGGTTCACCGGCTCGACCGGGAAGTATCTGGATTACTGTTGTTTGCCAAATCAGAGGAAATCCAGGAAAATCTGAAAGAAAACTGGAAGGACTTTACGAAAAAATACCTGGCCCTTACAGAGGGCAGGCTGAAGAATAAAACAGGGGAGATTAAAAGCTGGCTGACCGACGGGCCGGATTATAAAGTTCGTTCAGGGCCGCAGCGCGAAGGGGCTAAATACGCAGAAACATCATACCGGGTTGTAAAGGAGCTGGATGACCATACCCTGCTTGAACTTCAGCTTTTAACCGGTAGGAAAAACCAGATCCGGGTTCATTTGTCGGATATGGGTCACCCGGTCGTCGGAGACAGAAGATATGGAGCTGATGCCAGATTTGAACGGAGGATAAGGCTTCATGGCTGTTATTTGCGGATACGGCATCCGAAAACCAGCGAGTGGCTTGAATTCAGGATTGAGCTCCCGAAAGGTTTCCTGGTTCTGCGCCCTGAGCATGAAAAATACAAATAGACGTTTCAGGAACCGAAATTCCTTTGGCGCCTGGCCTCAAAAACCACAATAGCCGCCGAAACCGATACATTCATCGAATCTATTTTACCACTCATAGGGATCTTGATCGTATGATCGGCATTTGTCAGCCACGATTGACTGAGACCTGTCGATTCGGTTCCCATGACAAATGCCGTCGGACCACGAAAATCCACCTCGTGATAATACTGATCAGCGGTAAGAGAAGTGGCATATGAAGTGATGCCTTTCGAATGCAGCCAGGTCAGTGTTTCCTGTGTCGAACTGACGACGATGGGTATCGTGAAAATACAGCCAATGCTGGAACGTACCGCATTCGGGTTATAAACATCCGTCAAAGAATCGCAGATTATGACGGCATCAAGATTTGCAGCATCCGCTGTGCGAAGCAAGGCACCCAGGTTCCCCGGCTTTTCAACGGCTTCGAGGATCAGGATCAGCGGGTTGACAGACAGGTTAAGGTCCTGCAATCCGTAATTTCGCGGCTGGGCAACTGCAATTATCCCTTCTGCATCATTCCGGTATGCAATGCGGTTATAAACCTGCTGTGAAACCTCGAAAATCCCTGAAATAAAAGAGATCCCGGAAATTTTCCGGACTTCTTCAGGCGGAAGCAATTCAGGACAAAAAAATACCGTTCGTATTGTAAAACCCCCCAAAATGGCAAGGTTGAATTCACGTAAACCTTCAATTATAAACAGGTTCTTTTCTTTTCTCTCCCGTGATTTTTCCCGGAGTAAAAGCACATTTTTTATAAGAGGATTTTTAAGGCTGGTGATCTGGTAAATCATATGCCGAAGGTACAAAGAATTCAGAACGGATAATTTTCAGGATACGGTATTGATTTTTTAATAATTTTGCGCATTCAGGTACCACAAATATTTTATGTCAAGGATTTTTGCATTATCGGAAGCCGCTTCAATTGCAATTCACAGCATGGTTTTAATCTCCCGATCAGAGGGGGGTATTAATGCCGTAAAAATAGCTGAATTCACAGGTTTTTCAAAAAATCATATTGCAAAAGTCTTACAGCGTCTCGTGAAAAGCGATCTGCTGAAATCGGTGAGAGGGCCGGCCGGCGGGTTTACTCTGAAAAAAGATCCGGAAAGCCTGTCACTATTGGATATTTATCAGGCGATCGAAGGTCCCCTCGAACTGAACGACTGCCCTTTAGCGAATGAGATTTGTAACTTTGACCGTTGTTTAATGGGCAATGTAATCAATAAGCTTACTGCTGAATTTAAAAAGTTTCTCGAGGAACAAACATTAAGGTCCTACCTGTAAATAATTTTAACACGGTTGAAGGGCCGGAAAACTTGTTTTTGTATCTTTGCAAGGAACCATATTTTCGAAACCTTAAACAATTATTAAACCCGTTAATTAAGTATGAAAAGATCTTTATTCTTTACGACGCTGATTTTATTGGCATTTTTAGCTGGTTCGGCTTTCAGCCAGAAAAAAAACAATAATACAACCCGGGTGGTTTGTCCTGACGGCCTTACAACCTATTATTCAACACCTCTTTTCTTTGACATCTCTCCTCCTCTGAGAGAAATGAAGCAGATAAAGCCAAGAAAAAAGAAAATGGAGAGTGAAAACCATGTAATTCCAAACAACGTCAGACCGGGCTCTGAAGGGTATAATCAGTTTTCAATACTGGTAGACCCCGCATGGCAAAAACAGGATGCAACTTACAGTCCGTTAAGCGCCGGACCTATTCAGAATTTTGAAGGAATCGGAAACCTTGATGGAGTTATGCCCCCGGATACCCAGGGAGATGTCGGGCCTGACAAATATATACAGGTGGTTAATTCCAATTTTGAGATTTTTACAAAAACAGGCACCCAGGTGCTGGGGCCCTCACAGTTGTCGACGATCTGGACCGGCATTGGTTCACCCTGGGAAGGAAGAAATGACGGGGACCCTGTTGTTTTGTATGACCAGGCTGCCCAGCGATGGATGATTTCGCAATTTGCCCTACCTCCAAATCATAACGCAGTTCTTGTAGCAGTTTCAACGACTTCTGATCCAACAGGTAGCTGGTACAGGTATGTTTATGATTTTGGAAGCACTATGCCCGATTATCCCAAATTCGGGATATGGCCTGATGGGTATTATTTATCCGTTAACCAGTTTGGTGGTAGTGGCGGTGTGGGAGCCTGTGTATGGGAGCGCAATAAAATGTTAAGCGGTGACCCAACTGCCGGCTTTTTACGTAAACAAGCAGCAAGCGCTTGGAGCATGCTGCCTTCCGACTGGGACGGAGCAACCGCGCCCCCTTCAAATGAACCCAATTATTTTGCTTATTTAAACGGAGGATCTGTAGATGTCTGGGCTTATCATACTGACTGGACGACGATAGCAAATTCCACTTTTTCCCTTACAACCAGCCTCACTCCGGCTGCATTCAATTCCACACTCTGCAATGACCCATCCGGTCGGGGACGTTGCATACCTGAGCCAGGTGGTACGGGCTCAACTTATAAGCTTGAATCTTTATCAGACCGCCTTATGTATCGTTTACAATACAGGAATTTTGGCAGTTACCAGGCCATGGTTACAAATCACACGATTAATGTGGATGGAAACGGACTTGCAGGAGTCAGATGGTACGAATTAAGAAACACGGGCAGCGGATGGAGCATTTACCAGCAAGGAACCTGGTCCCCTGATGCTTCTTGTCGCTGGATGGGAAGCGCATCTATGAACGGAAATGGAGATATCGCTTTGGGCTTTTCAGTTTCTGATGCCACCTCAGTATATCCGTCAATACATTATACTGGACGACGTGCCGCGGACCCCCTGGGCCTAATGACGGTTCCGGAACAGACAGTGATTAATGGTACTGGTTCCCAAAACGAATCAGGTGATGGTTATGGTCGCTGGGGTGATTATTCGGGCATGTCGGTTGATCCTTCAGACGATGTGACTTTCTGGTATACGAACGAATATATTTTGAACTGGAACCATAGCACTTGGCCCTGGCAGACCCGCGTGGCCTCCTTTAAATTTGCCAATAATCCTTCGGTAACGACTACAGCAGCAACAGCCGTTTTACTTACGACTGCCACCTTGAACGGAACCATTAATCCAAACGGCCTGGCAAGTAACTATCATTTTGATTATGGGACGACTATTTCTTACGGTAATTCCACTACCACAACACCTGCAGGAGCCGGCAGCAGCAGTGTTGACGTGAACGCCCCGATCACCGGGCTGACATCAGGTGTAACCTATCATTTCCGCCTCGTTGGCGTAAACAGCGATGGAACCAGCAACGGGAATGACATGACATTTACAACCCCGACCAATATCCTTGTAGTTACCCCGTCAAACCGGAATGTCCCGGCATCACCTGCAGGCGTGACCACCTTCGACGTGAATTCAAATACTACCTGGACTGCCAGCAGTAACCAGACCTGGTGTACTGTCACACCTTCGGGCTCAGGAAACGGAACCATTACCGCAAATTATCAGGCGAATACTACTGTAGGAGTCCGCGTTGCAACCATTACGGTTTCAGGTGTCAATGCTCCGACTACGACAGTAACTGTTTCCCAGGATGGCGTTCCTCCTACACTTTCAGTGACTCCGGCCAACAGTAATGTTCCGGCTACTCCTGCCGGTACAACAAACTTTACAGTGACTTCCAATACCAGCTGGACGGTAGTTTCAGATCAGTCATGGTGCACTGTGACTCCTTCAGGTACCGGGAACGGAACCATAGCAGCGGCCTATGCTGTGAATTCTACAATCACAGCCAGGGTTGCAAATATCACTGTTACAGTGGCAAATCTGACTCCTGTAACTGTAACGGTGACTCAGGCTGCCGGTGCTCCGAGCCTGGCGGTTGTTCCGTCAAACCGGAATGTGTCTTTCACACCTGCCGGCACAACAGATTTTACTGTTACTTCCAATATACCCTGGACAGCAAGCAGCGATGTAAGCTGGTGCACCGTGACTCCTTCAGGTACCGGGAACGGAACCATTACTGCATCCTACGCAGAGAACACTACTTTTGCTCCACGTATTGCCAGTATAACAGTTTCCGGAACCGGAGTGACTTCGGTGATTGTTACAGTAACACAGGAAAGTGCAGTGCCATCGCTTACAGTTTTGCCTGCGAATCAGGACGTACCTAATTCCCCGTCAGGATCTACAACCTTCAGCGTTACTTCAAATACAAGCTGGACCGTTGTTTCAGATCAGACATGGTGCACTGTAAATCCTTCCGGATCAGGCAACGGAACAATAACTGCAAATTATTCTGCAAATTCCGGGGCTTCCTCGAGGGTTGCAAATATTACGGTGACCGTTACCGGTCTGCCTCCTGTTGTTGTTACCGTTACCCAGGCTGGATTTAGTCCGACCTTAAGCGTGACACCAGCCAACCGGGATGTTGTTTATACGGAAGGAAATACGACTTTCACAGTTACCTCCAACTCTTCATGGACTGCCGTCAGTGATTCTGCATGGCTCACTGTTACACCATCCGGAACAGGTGATGGTACGATAAACGCCGCTTTCCTCGAGAATCCGTATTATGAGCAAAGAATGGCAACAATAACAGTGACGGTTGCCGGGTTAACACCACAAACGGTTACAGTAACCCAGGCTCCATCAACGGTTTCAGTTGCCGAACATCCGGCAGATGTCATCCGCCTTGTCCCGAACCCATCGAAAGGAGCCTTCCGTATTGACGCAGGCAATATGAAATTCAAAACGCTTACAGTGACCATCACTGATATCAGCGGAAGAACCATTTTATACAAGGTCTGCTGGGAAAAACCGGATTTGCGTTTTGACCTTTCCTCCTCCCCGGAAGGATCTTATATCGTAAAGATCGTTGCCGATGACCAGGAAATGACACAGAAACTCATATTGAAACATTAACAGATCAATTGTTCTTACAGGATGCTGCCGGATCATTTCCATGATCCGGCAGCATTTTTTTTGGGGAATATGGCGGATCTTATTAGCTTTGTTAGTACATTAACAAGCCGTAAATAAGATCCTGCATGAAAAACTTCTTCCGTAAGTTTATTCCGCCGGAAAAATGGTTGAAACCCGTCATCGTTTTACTTGGGATTTTTTTCGGCCTGGCTGCTTATGCAATTTATATTTCCAGGGCCCCCTCTTACCTTTCCGACAAGCCGGAAACCTGCATAAACTGCCACGTCATGAATCCCCAGTTTTATGACTGGGCTCACAGTTCGCACAGACAATTCACAACTTGCAACGATTGCCATGTACCTCATGGTAATATGCTTCGAAAATATCTTTTCAAGGCTAAGGACGGGTTGCGTCATGCAAGCATCTTTACATTCCGGGCCGAGCCACAGGTTATTTTTATCAGGGAGGGGCGCAAAGCAGTACAAGCCAACTGTATCCGCTGCCACGAAAAGACAGTAGGAACAGCATTCATCTATAAGGTACAACCCAATTTTCATAATTACCTGAAAGAAAGGACCTGCCTTGACTGTCACCGCGAAACACCTCACAAGAGAGTCAACGGCCTTTCTTCTGCTCCGAATGCCCTGGTAAAAACAAAGATCGAAAGCCGCACCGAAAGGGATGAAGGCGAGGAGGAAGAAACAGGCCGGGGCCAACATCCTGTAAAAAAACAGCAATAAACCAATTATTCAATACAGATGGAAACCGAACCGAAGAGAAAACCATGGAAAAACTGGCTTCTGTTTTTTGCCACGATGGTCATAGTGTTTTTATTGGGATTGCTTGCTTCTTCCATTACCCAAAGAAAGGCCGAATCGGAATATGTGTATAAACCAAAGGTCAAACTCGACGAATATGAACCCAGGAATTCGCTTTGGGGAGAAAATTTCCCAAGGGAATACCAGAGTTATTTACAGACTGCCGATACGAGCTTTGCCAGCAAGTATAACGGGAATATGTTCATTGACATGCTTGAGAGGGATCCCCGCATGGTAGTGCTTTGGGCAGGCTACGCTTTTTCGAAGGATTACAGCCAGAGCCGGGGTCATTACTATGCTATAACCGACATCCGGAACACACTCAGAACAGGAGCACCGAAAGGGCCGGAAGATGGCCCGCAGCCCAATACATGCTGGACCTGCAAGAGCCCTGATGTACCGCGATTGATGGAAAAACTTAGGCCTATCGATTTCTATAAGGGCAAGTGGGCTTCGAGGGGAAATGAAATTGTCAATTATATTGGCTGCGCCGACTGCCATGATCCCACGACCATGGACCTGAGGATCACAAGGCCGGCATTGATCGAGGCATTTAAAGCTATGGGAAAGGACATCAGCAAGGCAACGCACCAGGAAATGAGATCACTGGTTTGCGCACAATGCCATGTAGAATATTATTTCGATAAACACAAACCCGGAGCACCCGATGTGGCATACTTGACTTTTCCCTGGAAATACGGAACTTCTGCCGATTCTGCACTGAAATATTATAATGAGATCGGTTTTTCGGATTTCACTCATCAGTTGAGCAAGGCTCCCCTGCTTAAGGCCCAGCATCCCGATTATGAGATCTATCTTACCGGGATCCATGCCGACCGTGGCGTTGCATGTGCCGATTGTCATATGCCGTATATCAAGGAAGGGGGGCAAAAGTTCACAAGCCATAAAATCACCAGTCCGCTGGCAAACATTACGAATACCTGCCAGGTATGCCACAGGGAAAGCGAAGAATCGCTGCGAGAGAATGTTTATGAACGTCAGGACAAAGTCAGGCAGATCTGCGACCTGGCAGAGACCGAACTGGTTAAGGCCCATTTGGAAGCAAAAGCTGCCTGGGATGCAGGCGCCAATGAAAAAGAAATGGAAGAAGGCTTGAACCATATCCGCAATGCACAATGGTACTGGGATTATTCTGCCGCAAGCCACGGGGCATCATTCCATTCACCCATTGAGGTTTCAAGGATCATTGGTCTGGCAATCAATGAAGCCAAGGAGGCCCGGATTGACCTGACCCGCATCCTTTTCAGATACGGAAAAAACAGCGAAATCTCCTTTCCTGATATTGCCACGAAAGAAAAAGCCCAAAAATTCATAGGTTTGCAAATGGAACAGCTGAACAATGAAAAACAGGAATTCCTGAAGAAGATAGTTCCTGCCTGGGACCAGAAAGCAAAAGAAAGAGAAAATCAATGGTATAAACCTGAAAACGAAAACCATTAATTATGAGCCTGGAAGAAAAGATCAACAATGACATTAAAACAGCCATGCTTGCCAGGGAACCTGAAAAACTGGAAGCCATACGTGCCGTGAAGGCAGCCATCCTGCTTGAAAAATCAAAAGAAAGCGGAATGGCAATATTGGACGATTCAGCCGAACTCAGAATACTCCAGAAACTGGTAAAACAACGGAAGGAATCGGCAGCAGTATACTCTGCCGGAAACCGCGAAGATCTTGCTAAAAAGGAAATTTTCGAGGCCTCGATTATTGAAGCATACCTGCCGCAGCAGCTGGGCCACGATGAGGTTGCAGCAAAAATACAGCAGATCATTGCGCAGACGGGCGCCAGTTCGATGAAGGATATGGGCAGGATCATGGGCCTGGCAAGCAAGGAATTTGCAGGCAGGGCCGACAATAAAATGATCTCGGAAATCGTCAAACAACTGCTCGGAGCATAACAATGGACTTTCTTACTCCTGATAACTGGAAGGACTACGAGTTGATCGATACCGGCGGTCTTGAAAAACTGGAGCGGTTCGGGCAATTCATACTTGCTCGCCCAGAGCCTCAGGCTGTTTGGAGGAAAGGGCTTACGGAAAGCGAATGGGAAAGTCTTGCCCATGCCCGGTACAGGAGGCAGAAAGGAAGCGACCAGGCAAAATCGGACAATTCTGAAAAAGGTGAGTGGATCAAATTCAAAAGGATTCCCGACCAGTGGACGATCGGCTTTGAGTATCATACCATGAAACTCAGGTTCCGGTTGGGACTGACATCATTTGGTCATATAGGCGTGTTCCCCGAGCAGGCCCTGAACTGGGAATTCATTTTTAACTTTATCTCCGGCAAAATCACAAAGCAAAAAGAGTTTAAAGTCCTCAATCTTTTTGCATATACCGGAGGCGCATCCCTGGCAGCTAAGGCTGCAGGAGCTGATGTAGTCCACATTGACTCATCGAAACCGACCCTCACATGGGCCAGGGAGATCATGGAGCTGTCGAAGCTTGATGGTATCCGGTGGGTCGCTGAGGATGCCCTGAAATTCATCAGGAGGGAAGCCAAACGTGGGAATCAGTACAATGGGGTAATTCTGGATCCTCCATCCTACGGCCGGGGCCCGGAAGGCGAGAAATGGATGCTGCAAAACAGTATTGATGAGATGATCGCACATTGCAGGGAAATACTGCTTCCCTCCGGCAGCTTTATGATCTTCAGCCTGTATTCGATGGGCTTTTCTTCGCTGATAGCCGAAAACCTGGTTAAAACGCATTTCCCGGCCGGCACAACAACGGAAACCGCTGAACTCTTTTTCCCCGACAGAAGCGGAAGGAAGCTGCCCCTGGGGACAATGCTCAGGCTGACAACTTAAGGCAGCAGCAAAGGGTTAAATAAAAGCTTGTAAGTAGCCTGGGTGGAAGCCCTGAACTGCGGACTGAACCCGTAAAGGACCATTTGACCTTTCCCTTTTTTCAGCCAGACGATGACAGATTTGTCAGCCAGTTTTTCGGGTTTTTCGCAGTATCCGCTCAAGAGGATGTTCTCTTCGGGAAATTTTCCTATGACCCTGCGGTCCATATCAAAAATCGGAATGGAGGTGGCGAATACCGGCTCCCCACGGAAGAAAACGCCAGTCGATAAAGGCATTCCGGCAGTGAGGGGATTATCCGGCAACAGCTTGATCCTGACCAGAGATCCGGGGCAGAATAAGCCTTCTTTAGTAAGTCGTTTTGATATATCCTTCACGGGTAGCCGGAAATCCCGGGTCGTATCTCCGGCTTTTACATTCAGCAGGCCGGTGAAGAGCTCGGTTGAACCTCCCCACGAAAGTATCCTTCCTCCCTGATTGAAGAAGTCCATAAGCCTGGCCATCCCTTTTTTCCCAATGCCTTTCGTAAACTCAGGCGGGTAAGAAGTGGGATAGGTCTGACCGTCCGATTCGTTCCTGCCTTCCATAAGAATGGATTTATCATCATCCGGGAATATCACGAGATCAAAATCTCTGATAAAATCAGTCTTTTCGAATTCTCCGGGATGAACTACCTTATAAGGGATATGATAAGTGTCAAAAACATAACGGGTCCATCCTGCATCAATGTCATGCATATAAGTTTCCACCAGGGCGATCCTTGCGATCTTCACAGGATTTGAAGGGAGAACCGATCCGGCAGGTAGGAATTCAGGAGAAACCCCCATGAAACGGATAAGACTATCAAGCTTTGAATCTTTGCCCCCGTCCCTCTTGATGATAAAATCACCCCCGGAATTACGGTTTACTTCGAGGCCCCCGGCCCTGGCCATGAAAACAGCTTTAAAGCTTTCGTTGTTGTTTACAGGGAAGCAGGCTGCAATATAATCATCCGGCGCAGGTTTCGTGAGACTGAAATGACCCTGAACCTGTGTCATCCGGGGTGGAAGATCCGGGATCAGTGAATCCACCTCAAAGCAATTTACTCCATGGTGGAGAGGAAGTGACCAGCTTGCTATGTCGTAAGGCTTCATGATCTCTCCATCGGGCGTAAAATGCCGGACAGGATATTTTTGCTTTTCCATGACCTCCTTTATGAAAGAGCGGAATGGCTGGGCAAGAGGAACTACTATACTGCCTTTTGAAACTGCCTGCCCGTTTATCAGGATATTGTCCTGCAGCTGGTAAGTTGCAATTCCATGGTCCATAAGCAGGTTTACGAGAGAAACCATTTCACTGCGGTCATGCTGGGCTGCAGGCAGGATGTAATAATACGGGGCTTCGGTCATCCCCTTTTTAACTTCATTCCGGCACATGAAATTCCTGAATTGAAGTATGGCCGACTTGTTGGCAGCAGCAGTTTTTAATATCGAATAAGTGGATGAGGTTTCCAGGTTAACGATATCACGAAGCCTCCACCAGCCACCCTTCCAGGGTTCGGGAAAATTAATGCTCTTCTTGTATTCCGAAAGACCTTTGCCACCGGGGTCCAGTTCGTTTTCTTCGCAGTAGATCGGGCTCGCGATATGCACACTGGCTGCTTCGGTAAGAAACCCGATCACGTTTTTCCAGATGCAGGTCTCAGTGGAACCCGGCCAGTAATCGTCGAAGAGGTAATTCTGTGCAATCCCCTTTAGGCCATCCGCAGTCATATCATTCATCAGGTTCGACCCGAAAACCCCGATCCAGTTCCAGATACCTGCATCCACGTTTTCAGCAATAGGGTCATGGGGAGGCGGGATAAAATACCTCACCCCTTCGGAACCCATCTGGTGTTTTTCCACCATCACCTGGGGAAACCATTCCTTGCTGTATAACCCATCGATAGCCCGTGTGTCTTCCTGAGTAAGGGAAATAAAATCCCGGTTATTGTCATGGCCGGCATATTTATGATAGACCCTGGGAAGGGCACATCCTTCAAATTCGGTACCCAGGTATTTCACATAATTCTCAACGACCATATCCATTCCGTCGGGGTTATGGCATGGGACCGCCATATACACGACCTCATTCAGGGACTTCAGCTTTTCAGGATCGCCTGTAGTGGCCAGTTCATAGGCAATCAGCGGCAGGGATTGGGCGGGAGCCACTTCCGTTGAATGCATCGACAGGGTGGCCAAAACAAACACCTTTCCTTCTTCAGTCATTTTTTTGATATTTTCTGCAGAAAGATCAGGGTTCAGGGCTAACTGGCGATTAATTTCCTTAAGCTTATCAAGGTTTTTAATGTTGTCGGCGGATGAGATACACAGCACATACATAGGCTTACCCATCGGAGACCGGCCGATCAGGGCAAGTTTTACTTTTTGTGAGCTTTGCTCAAGCAGTTTCAGGTAGTCAATAAGCTTCTCATAATTAAAGAGTTTGCGATCGCTGCCCGGTTTAAACCCGAAAAATTCTTCAGGGGTTGTTACATTCTGGGCTGCAGCAGCATTGTCAAGGGAAAGGATAAAAACTAATGCGAAAAACAATACAACTATTTTTTTCATAAGCTGGGGTTTGACGGGGCAATATTAATCATTATCCAGAAAAAGATCAGAACTTATCTTATCGGCAAAGAGCTTTCCTTTATCGGTCAGCCTGAATAAACCCTCATTTTCATGCATTTCGTTATTGTTTATATGCTGTGTGGCCCTGCTCCTGAAATATGATGCCACTCCTTCGCCGAATGCTGTTTGTATGTGATCAAGGCCGGCTCCCCACATTGTTCTGAGGGATACCATAACATACTCATTGTATAGTTGGATGGGCGTAAGGAGTTCTGTTTCAAAATGAGGCTTGCCTGCATCGATAAGTCCGGAATACTGGCTTATGCTGCTTATATTCCATTGCCTTGAAACACCGTTGAACGAATGAGCTGATGGGCCGAGTCCAAGGTAATGATCACCCTTCCAGTATGAGGAATTATGTTTTGAATAAGATCCGGGAAGGCAGAAATTGGAAATTTCGTAATGCTCGTAATTATTGGAACCAAGATACTGCATCAGAAAGAGGAATTGTGAAACCGATTGTTCTTCTTCCGGACCCGGCAACTGGTTTTTCCTGATCATCACATCCATCAGGGTCTTTGGTTCTATGGTCAGTGAATAGGCTGAAATATGAGGGACTTTAAGTGCTACGACCTTTTCAAGGTTGAAGGCGAAAGCCCTGTCAGAAAGAGTGGGCATACCGTAAATGAAATCCACCGACAGATCAGAAAAACCATGATCAAGGGCAAGCCGTATCGATCGTTCGGCCTGTTCTCCGGTATGGATGCGTCGAAGGTATTTCAGGTCAGCGTCATTAAAACTCTGAATCCCGATACTCAGCCTGTTAATTCCGGCCTTGAGCCACTCCTGAAGATGTTCGGCCGTGATGTCGTCGGGATTAGCTTCAAGTGTGATCTCGGCGGCTTTGCCGACAGAAAAGACAGTTCTGATTTTTTCAAGTATGCCATTGATTTCGGAGAGCTTTAGCAGTGAGGGGGTGCCTCCTCCAAAGTAGATCGTTTTAACTTCCTGATCATCCAGATAATCCTTTTGGGAATTGATCTCCACATGCAAGGCTCCGAGGAACTCATTGACGGATTTCAGGGACGCTACTGAAAAGAAATTGCAATAGGGGCATTTGCTTTTACAGAAAGGGATATGCAGGTAAATCCCGGCCATCCTTCTATTTTTTCAGAATAATACGGAAAGTAGTCCCTTTCCCGAGAGTCGATGATTTTACAAAGATCTTCCCGTTATGGTAGTTTTGGATGATTCTTTTTGAAAGTGTAAGCCCAAGGCCCCATCCCCTTGACTTGCTTGTAAAGCCGGGATGAAAGATAGTTTTGAACCTTGACTTGGGGATTCCTTTTCCTGTATCGGAGACATCGACATGAACATGATCAACATCATCGGTAATTTCAATAGTGATCAGCCCGCTGCCTTCCATGGCGTCCACGGCATTCTTACAGAGGTTTTCAATAACCCATTCAAAAAGATGAAGGTTCAGCGGGATTTCCATTATTTTCAGCGGAGGAGGGCTTACCTCGAACTTGACTTTCTGGGAGGTGCGTGTACTGATATACCCGACTGCCTGATGAACAACCTGCACGATATTCAGCTTTTCAAGTTTTGCCGATGAGCCTATTTTCGAAAACCGGTCGGTAATGGTTTCAAGCCGCTGAACATCTTTTTCGATCTCGGTTACTGTTTCATTATCAAGCCCCTTAAGTTTAAGCAATTCAATCCACGCCACCATCGATGAAAGCGGGGTCCCCAGCTGGTGGGCCGTTTCCTTCGCCATACCGACCCAAACCTGGTTTTGCTCCGACTTCCTGGCAAAACTGAACAGCATGTAGGCAATAAACAGGAACACAGCGATCACGGCCAGCTGAACATAGGGATAATACTGCAGCTGTTTAAGAAGAAATGAGTCTTCAAAGAAAATATAATGAACCCCTGTATTTGCAAGGTTCACCCTGATCGGAGTGTTCCGGGAAGCCATCGAATTCAGGGTTTTCTCAACGAAGACGGGATCCTGCATCTTTTTCTTCGTGATATTGCCATAGCTTGTCCAGTTCTTTCCCGTGCTGTCCGTGACGATCACAGGGACTGAAGCCGAATTCAGCACGACTTCGGCAAAGAAGGAATCGACAAGATCGTCAATGACCTGTTTAAGTTCCGTGTAAATGTTTGAATCGGTATAATACAGGTAAATCTTTTTATCCCGGTAATACTTAACAATAATAGGGGAATATTTAGTAAACTCCTTTTTAAGCTTTCCGTCCAGTTTCGTACCAACAAGACTTACCAGGGAATCCTTTCCCTGTTTGACATTTCTGACAAAGCTGATCATGCCATCGTCGCCGGTTATGATCACAGGGATGGTTGTGTTGTTAGAAATGATCTCCAGAAAAAAGTTCAGGTCTTCATTCGAAGTAGCGGTGATAATCCTTCTCTGGGCTTCAGCCAGTGTTACCACCCTTCGCCTCTCTTCATCCTTGATCTGTTCGAACAGCTTATTGGTGATATTAACGAGATCGGCTTTATGGTGGATGGCATCGGCCCAGATCGCAACGTTTTTACGTTCGTCTTTTCGTATTTCATTGACCAGGATGTTGGTATAATACAATGAAGTTGCCACAATGATGATGGCAATTGCAAAAAGGATCAGTTTCCAGCGTCGTTTTCTGAGATAAATATCCACAATACGCTTTTTAGTTAATAACGCAGGAATACATAATTTATTTTTTATTTCTAACATAATGTGTTGGAATACAAATATATTTACTTTTGTAAGAAGAACTTAAAATGAAGTATTTATGAGAACAAAATTTATGCTGTCCCTGATGATTTCAGGGATATTAGCTCTGTCATTTATGATGGAGGGATGCAAGCCGGGTAAGCCTGCCCAGGTGCGCCAGATCCCGCTGGAGGACTTCTTTAAGAATCCCGAGAAAGCACGTTACCAGATTTCGCCCGACGGGAAATACTTCTCCTATATGGCACCTTATCAGAAAAGGATGAATATTTACGTACAGGAAATCGGCAAAGACAGCGCTGTGAGGCTGACTTCCGAAACCGACCGTGATATTTCGAATTATTTCTGGAAGAATCCCACCCGTATCCTTTTCCTGAAGGATACCGGAGGGGATGAAAATTTCCGTCTTTACGGAGTTAATGTTGACGGCAGCAACCAGAAATGCTTTACTGATTTTCCAAAGGTGCGCACTGAGATATTTGACGAGATGGAGAATTTCCCCGATGAAGTGCTCATTGGCCTGAATAAGAGGAATCCCCAGGTTTTTGACCCCTTCCGCCTGAACATCGTGACGGGTGACATGAAACAGCTTGCCGAAAACCCGGGTAATATCCAGGGCTGGATGATGGATCATGAAGGGAAACTCCGCGTGGCTACTGCAATTGTGGATGGAGTTAACGCACAAATCCTTTACCGGGAAAAAGAAACCGACAAATTCAAGCCGGTGCTGACCACGAGTTTTAAGGAAACTGTTTCTCCGGCATTTTTCACCTTCGACAACAAGAATGTTTATGCAATTTCAAATCTTGGCAGGGATAAGGCTGTGGTATGCGAATTTGACATTGCCAATGGCAAGGAGATCAAAACGCTTTATGAGAACCCCAATTTTGATGTAATGGGACTGAATTACTCGAAGAAACGTAAGGTGCTCACATCGGCCGATTATGAATCTTCCAAAGCGGAGAGGTATTTCTTTGACGAAGAAACCAAAAAGGTATACGACCGTGTCCAGAAAGAAGTAGGCGATCTCAGAGTGAATATTCCCTGGTCTACAAAAGCTGAAGATAAATTTATCGTCAGGGTTTACAGTGACAGATCCCTCGGGGCATATTACATTTACGACAAGACGGCCGATAAACTCACAAAGATCGCTGATATCGGGCCATGGCTCAAAGCAGAAGAACTTGCGGAAATGAACCCGATCGAGTACAAATCGCGCGACGGCCTTACCATCCAGGGTTACCTGACCCTTCCGAACGGGTATACGATGGAAACTGCAAAGGACCTTCCCGTGGTGGTCAACCCTCACGGAGGCCCATGGGCCCGCGACAGCTGGGGGTTCAATCCCGAGATACAGTTCCTTGCAAACCGCGGCTATGCTGTTTTACAGATGAATTTCAGGGGTTCCACAGGGTACGGGAGGAAATTCTGGGAAGATTCTTTTAAACAATGGGGCCTTACCATGCAGGATGATGTGAGCGACGGTGTGAAGTGGCTGGTAAGCAAGGGTATTGCTGATCCCAAACGCGTTGCTATCTATGGAGGAAGCTATGGCGGTTATGCAACGCTGATGGGCATCGTTAAAGATCCCGATCAGTATGCTGCAGCTGTAGATTATGTGGGGGTTTCCAACATGTTCACGTTTATGAACACCATACCTCCGTATTGGAAGCCTATGCTGGATATGTTCCACGAAATGGTTGGCGATCCGAAGAAGGATAGTGCATTATTGGCCTCCGTTTCACCGGTGTTCCACGTCGACAGGATCAAGACACCTTTATTCATAGCCCAGGGCGCGAACGACCCCAGGGTTAACAAGGCCGAGTCGGACCAGATGGTGGAAGCCCTTAAAAAGAAAGGCGTTGTGGTTGAATACATGGTCAAGGCCAATGAGGGTCATGGATTCCATAATGAAGAAAACCGCTTTGATTTTTACAGGGCGATGGAAAAGTTCCTGGGGGCACATTTGAAATAGGCCACCGGTCGCTATATATATTTTTCGCCTTTTTCCAGCATGACGTCATTCACGATCTGGCGGATTTGCTGTTCGTCTGATTTTCTGCATATGAGAAGCACATTATCAGAATCCACCACAATATAATCGGAAAGGCCTTCCAGAACAACAACTTTGTCGTTCGGCATGTTCACGATACAGTTAGTGGTATCGTACAGTATAACATTTTTCCCTATGACTGCATTGGAATTCTTATCCTTGGGGCGATTCTCAAAGAGAGAACCCCAGGTTCCGAGATCTGACCATCCGAAATCTGCTGCCAGCACATAAACATTGCTGGCCTTTTCCATGATACCATAGTCAATAGAGATGCTTTTACAGATAGTGTAGGCGTCACTGATGAAGGCTTTTTCTTTCGGGGTGTTATAAACCTTAATCCCATTTTTGAACAACACTTCAACTTCAGGTAAATGCTGGGCAAATGCCTTCATTATACTTTTGACCGACCAGATGAATATTCCGGAATTCCACAGGAAGTCCCCGCACTGAAGAAACGTAATGGCAAGGTCAAGGTTGGGTTTTTCTGTAAACGTCTTCACTCTCCGGATATGCGGGTTTTCAGGATACACAGTTCCTTCGATGAATTGTATGTACCCATAACCTGTATCCGGCCTGCTGGGTTTGATCCCCAGAGTGAGCAACCAGTCGTTTTCCGACGCGGCTTCAAGAGCCGATTTGATATCGGCTATAAAAACATCTTCCCTGAGAATAATATGGTCGGAAGGGGCAACAACAATCCTGGCGTCCGGGTCGCGTTTGAGGATACGGTAATTCGCATAGGCAATACAGGGTGCTGTGTTCCGCCGGGAAGGCTCGAGGAGGATCTGGTCTGGCAGCATTTCAGGGATCTGTAGTTTTACGAGGTCAAAGTAGATATCGTTGGTAACGATATAAATATTCTCCCTCGGGCAAATCTTTTTAAAACGCCTGAAGGTTTGCTGTATAAGGGTTTCGCCGGTCCCCAGGATATCAATAAACTGCTTTGGATGACTGGTCCTGCTCATGGGCCAGAAACGGGCGCCTATTCCGCCGGCCATGATCACACAGAAATTATGCTTTGATTTCGCCATATCCTTAATTATTCTCTTGCAAACATAATTATTATCGCGACGAATTACAATACTTTTTCCTCCCATTGATTTTTCACGGGCAAAATCATCGCTTCGGGGCTGAAAAGATACATTCTGCGTGATTTGACGCACATACAATGGTATCGCTTCCTTAGCCTGTCCTGTTTGATGAAAATTCTTCCCGAACCTGTCCTGAACAATCCACCTTCGGGGATGTCGGTTATCCTGATATACTCTCCGGGAGGGTCATAGGCCTGGAGCAGGCGCTGAAGCCGCGAATCAGCAGAGGCCGATGCCTTCGGGTCCTCAAAATAGGATACCAGGGCTTTCTCAATATCAGCTGGAAAAACATTCATGCTGATAAAAGGCTGAATGAGTCCGGTGAAGCGTTTTTTCCATTCCTTCCCGTGAGGTCTGGGCCGGTGTTTTCTTATCAGGAAGGCATTGGCTTTGTTTGTGTCGAGGTATACAAAGAAATGGGCTATTTCATGAACAAGGGTAAGAAGGAAGGCATAGGCATTGAGATCGCCGTTCACCGTGATCCTTGGAGGCTGGCCATTTCGGACTGGGCGGAAATCACCGGTCTTTGTTGAGCGCTTTCGGGTGATCCTGCAATCGAGGCTATGCCCCTGCAGGCATACGATCAGCATATCCATGGCAACTGCCGGGATGAAATCCCTGAAAATACCGTCAATTTTTTCCGGGTTCAGCAGGTAGGGATTGCCGACGTTGCGCTCAAATAGCCGAATGAAGGGCAGTTGCAATTTTTAGGATGTTTTTGTTTTGGACGTGAAGGGTATTTCTGCGATGAACATGAGGAAATCATAGCCATCAGCAGGACTGCAAAAATCAACAAAAACCTCCTCCGTATCAAAGCCTTCAGTATAGAGTTATTAACAGGTAAAAAATACCTGATTTTCAATAAAACGTTAATTTTGATAAAAATGGTATCTTAGCACTGGATTTATGTTAAGACCTCTCTCAACCATCGGAAATTATGTGCTGCTGATGAAGCGGGTTTTCACGAGGCCCCAGAAAGGCAGGATTTTCTGGCAGCAGCTGCTTTTTGAGATCGACCAGCTGGGAATTGATTCCATCGGTATCGTTGCTTTTATTTCGACATTCATGGGGGCTGTTGTTGCCATCCAGACAGCCTACAACATTGATAACCCTCTCATCCCGATGTCAATGGTCGGCTGGACCACCCGGCAGTCGATCATACTTGAATTTTCACCGACCGTGATCTGCCTTATCCTTGCCGGCAAAGTCGGATCCCGGATTGCCTCCCAGATTGGCACGATGCGGGTCACTGAGCAAATCGATGCCCTTGAGATCATGGGAGTGAATTCTGCCAACTACCTTATCTTTCCAAAAGTCGTGGCTTCCATCCTGATCAACCCGGTACTTATTGTTTTCAGCATGTGGCTTGGGATCATTGGTGGATGGGGCGCAATGATTTTTTCGAAACTCGTCAGCGGGCATGACTATATTCAGGGTATCCGGATTGATTTTGAGGCCTATACTGTTTTCTATGCACTTACGAAGACCATTTGTTTTGCCTTTATTATTGCCACTGTCTCCGGATTTTTCGGGTACCAGACCCGGGGAGGGGCGCTTGAAGTGGGGCAAGCCAGTACCAAAGCGGTTGTGGTCAGCAGTATCGTCATAATTCTGTTCAACCTTGTACTCACTCAACTTCTGCTTGGATGATAGAAGCGAGGAACATAAATAAGTATTTCGGGGAGAATCACGTGCTCCAGGATATTTCCTGCAAATTTCATCCCGGCAAGACCAACCTCATCATAGGTCAGAGCGGTTCAGGAAAGACGGTGCTGATGAAATGTCTTGTCGGGTTGTTTGAAGTCGACACGGGCCAGGTGCTTTATGACGAGAGAAATTTTTCGGTAATGAACATCGGGCAGCGAAAGGAGATACGGCAGGAACTGGGGATGCTGTTCCAGGGAGCTGCGTTGTTCGACTCTATGAATGTTCAGGAAAATGTGATGTTCCCCCTGAACATGTTTACAGAAAAAACGGTGGAGGAGAAACTCGACAGGGTGAATTTCGTGCTGAAACGGGTGAACCTCGAAAATCAAAATAAACTTATGCCTTCGGAGCTCAGCGGGGGTATGAAAAAACGGGTTGCCATTGCAAGGGCCATTGTGATGAACCCGAAATATTTGTTCTGCGATGAACCAAATTCGGGCCTGGACCCCCAGACATCCAGTGTTATAGACCAGCTTATACAGGAACTCACCTATGAATATGGGATCACGACCATTGTCAATACTCATGATATGAACTCGGTTCTTTCGATCGGGGATTCTGTTGAATTTATTTATATGGGCCAGATATGGTGGTCGGGGAACAAAGAAGAGATCTTACATATGGGGAACCAGGAACTGAATGATTTTGTATTTGGCACAGAATTAACCAAAAGACTTAGAAAATGAATTTTTTTGATGTGCTTGTCCTGGGCTTTCTTGCCCTCTTTATCATCAACGGCTTCAGGAAAGGATTTATCATAAGCCTTGCTTCACTGGCAGCTCTCATTCTCGGGATCTATCTTGCCGTTCATTTTTCAAATTTCATCCAGGCCATGTTGCAGGACAATTTTCATCCGTCCAGGACATGGCTTCCCATTCTCTCATTTACAGTGACTTTTCTCATCGTGGCCATACTGGTGCTGATCGTGGCCAAAGTGATGGAAAAGATCATCGATGTGGTGGGGCTGGGTTTCATTAACAAGATTGCCGGGGCTTTGCTTGGGCTCGCCAAAGGAGTGGTATTTGCAAGCATCATTCTGTTCATCCTTTACAGCGTGGATAAAAAGAAAAGCTGGATAACTGAAGAAGACCGCAAGGGATCTTTTACGATGAACAAAATTGAGCAGGTCTTTCCCGAAATAATATCAGACCTTGGAAGCAGCATTCATTTTCCCATTATGTATGATGAACATAAACAGGGAAAATCCAGATAAATAATATAAATACATCCAGGATCCCTATTCCAGGATAGCCTTGATGCCGGGCAGTTCCTTGCCTTCAATGTATTCCAGCATCGCTCCTCCGCCGGTAGACACATAACTGACCTTGTCGGCCAATCCGTATTTGTTAATTGCAGCAACAGAGTCACCTCCTCCGATCAGGGAGAATGAACCCTTCTCAGTGGCCTCTGCGATCGCCAGCGCAATGCTTTTTGTGCCTTCTTCATAGTTGTTCATCTCAAAAACGCCCATAGGCCCGTTCCACAGGATGGTTGAAGATTTTTCGATGACATGCCTGAATTTCTGAATTGCGGAAGGCCCTATATCGAGTCCCAGCCATGGTAATGGAATATCGTAGGCACTGGCAAGTTTTTTATTGGCGTCGTTTGAAAAGTTATCTGCAATCACGGCATCCGGCGGAATGTAGAGATTCACACCGAGGGCTTTGGCGCCTTCAATGATGTTCTTTGCAAGTTCAATGTATTCGTCTTCGACCAGGGAAGCACCTGTTTCTCCTCCAAGGGCCCTGATAAAGGTAAACATCATCCCGCCACCGATAATGAGATTGTCAACCTTGTCCATCAGGTGATTGATGATCTCAATTTTAGTGGAAACCTTGGCACCTCCAAGAATGGCTGTAAAAGGACGCTGTGCTTCTTTCATACATTTGTCAATGTTCAGTATCTCATTCGACATCACATAACCGAACATTTTCGTTTCAGGAAAGAATTTCGCTATAATGGCAGTGGAAGCATGGGCACGGTGTGCCGTTCCGAAAGCATCATTGACGTACAAATCGCCAAGTTTTGCGAGTTTACCGGCAAAAATTTCGTCACCCTTTTCTTCTTCTTTATAAAAACGCAAATTTTCGAGAAGAAGAACATCGCCCGGTTTCAACGCAGCTGACATCGTTACCGCGGACTCACCGATGCAGTCATCGGCAAACCGGACCTGCCTGCCCAGTTTCGAAGACAAATAGGGTACAACATGTTTCAGTGAATATTTTTCCTCCGGTCCGCCTTTGGGCCTTCCCAGGTGTGACATCAGAATTACCGAACCGCCTCCGCTCAAAATCTTGTTGATCGTAGGGATAGTTGCGTCGATCCTTGAGCCATCGGTAACATTGTACTGGGCATCAAGCGGGACATTAAAATCGACCCTGATCAGAGCTCTTTTACCCTCAAAGTTGAAATCATCAATAGTTTTCATGTGTTAATATTTATTTTTTACAAATTGGTCACATGGAATACCCATACCGTCATTCACGGTTTGCATCAATGCAATCAGGAAGGGTATTTCATTGGTTGAATTTAAAACTCCCGCAAAATTAAAATTTTTACCCCGCACAATGCATATCTTTTTAATTTTACCCTGTAATTCGATAATTTCAAATGCAGGATTTAAATGTAGCTTTTATACAAAGCGGGCTGAGCTGGGAAAACAAAGAACAAAACCTGAAGCGTTTTGATAAGCATTTTGCAAAGATCAAAGAACAGGTTGATCTGATCGTATTGCCCGAAATGTTCAATACAGGCTTTTCGATCAACCCTGAGGCCTTTGCTGAAGAAATGGATGGAGAGGGTGTCGCCTATATCCTGAAAAAGTCAAAGGATTTGAATTCAGTCGTCATAGGAAGTCTTCTTATCAGGACATCTGAGGGTTTTGTTAACAGGCTTATTACTGCACATCCTGACGGGGAACTGGAAACATACGACAAAAGGCATCTTTTTCGTTTAAGCGAGGAATATAAAATCATAAACGGAGGAGACAAAAGGCTCATTGTCAAAATCAAAGACTGGAAGATCCGTCCACTTGTGTGTTATGACCTGAGGTTTCCTGTCTGGAGCAAGAATACATATACACAAGGCAGGTACGAATATGATGTACTTGTGTATGTTGCAAACTGGCCTGCTTTGCGCTCGGATGTTTGGAAGTCCCTGTTGGTTGCACGTTCCATCGAAAACCAGGTATATTGCATTGGTGTGAACAGGGTAGGCGAAGACGGGTTTGGAACGTACCATTCAGGAGATTCAAAAATTGTTGATGCAAGGGGAAAAATAATTACGGCAGCATCACCAGGGAAAGAAGCTGTAAAGCTTGCCCGGTTGTCGGGGCAGGACCTGGAGCTCTTCCGCGAATCTTTTACCCTCGGGATGGACTGGGACCGGTTTAGTATAGAACTCTGAGATATGCCCCCGATATCAGTTGTCATCATAGCAAAAAACGAAGAAGACAAGATCAGTCGCTGCCTTGATGCACTGAAATCATTCGCTTCCGAGATCGTGGTTGTGGACTCTGTGTCGGCGGACCGGACTGCTGAAATCTGCAATGAATACGGATGCAGGGTTTTTCACAGGGAGTTTGATGGCTATGGGAGCCAGAAACAGTTTGCAGTTGACCAGGCTGCGAATGACTGGGTGTTGTCGGTTGATGCGGATGAGGTTCTTGAACCTGAGCTTCAGAAAGAGCTCGCCGGTATTTCAGAAGCCGGAGAATTGCCCTATGACGCATACAATATCCCCTTCTCTCTGGTCTACATGGGAAGGATAATGAAGCATAGCGGGCTTGGTCATGAAACACATCTCAGACTGTTTAACCGTAACAAAGGAAGGTTTACCGCATCGCCTGTTCACGAAGGGATCGTGAGCAGCGGGAAAACCGGTGAACTGAAAAACCGCATCCTTCATTATTCATACAGGGACATCAGCCATCATCTTGAAAAAATAAACATTTATACATCACAGGCAGCTGAAGGACTCGTGAAAAAAGGGAAACAATATTCCCATCTTGCCATTGCATGCAAATTTCCACTGAGCTTTTTTACCCATTTTATAGTCAAAGGAGGCATACTTGACGGTTATCCAGGCTTTATGTGGTCATATCTCTCAGCCCTTTACGCTACCCTGAAAATTGCAAAAACATCTGAACTCAGGAACAGGCAATGAACATAATCGAGATCATTATACCGTTGTTGTTTTTCCTGGCGCTGATTTATCTGACCCTTGAATACAGCCTTCTGATTCCACCAGGGAAAGGTCTGCCCGTATTGATGTATCATGCTGTTTCGGCCGGAAGCGCCGACGGATTGAACATACCCGCCGAAACCCTTGAACTGCAGTTTATGTACCTGAAGGAAAAAGGATACAGGAGTTTATCACTGAAACAATTGGCAGCACTGGTGAATGAAGGGGGCCGCTTGCCAAAAAAATCGTTTGTCCTGACTTTCGATGATGCCTATCAGAGTGTTGAAGACAAACTTCTTCCCCTTCTCGAACGCTACGATTTCTGCGCCAGTATTTTCGTACCGGTTGCATTTATCGGAAAATCCAATCTTTGGGATGATGGAAGCATTCCCCTGTTGACTGCCGAATCGCTTCAGAAGATATCCCGTAACCCTCATCTGGAAATTGGGCTGCATTCCTTTCTGCATAAAAGTTATGATGAAATGGACCTGGAAGACATGCAGGAAGATCTCAGGAATTGCAGGCAAACCCTGGAGTATTATAAGATACCCTATTTCAATGCGCTTGCTTATCCTTATGGGGCATACCCGAAGAAAGACCTGAAGTTTAAAAAGGAAATGTTTGAAATGTTTCGGAAATCTGACCTTGAATTTGCTTTTCGCATTGGCAACCGCATCAATCCTTTTCCCTTGAGAGGAAGATACGAAATCAGGCGAATTGATATAAAAGGCAGGGATTCCTTCTTTATTTTTAAAACCAAATTCAGGAAGGGCCGGGCTAAGGTTTTTGCCTGATACAGCATGAAGATAACGTTTGCGGATTTTTGCAGATTCTGGTTTCTGTTAGCCCTGGCGGGACTGATTGCCATGCTCCCGTTTTCGAAGTATGTGATCAGTATGTCGGAAATGGTTCTTACCGTAACCTGGATAGTTCAAAGGTATGATTACGCAGTACTGGGAAAATTCCTGAAGAAACATTCTGATGGAGCTGCAGTGGGATTGGCCCTGCCTTATGCAGTATACCTGGTTTTTAAAGGTATTGGAAGGGGGTTCCGTGAATTGTACCGCAACAAACCTGCATTGGTTTTTCTCTCTCTTTATCTGCTTCATGTTGCCGGATTGGTGTTCACTACTGATTTTGATTATGCGTTGAAGGATCTCAGGACAAAGCTGCCGATTTTTCTTCTACCGCTTTTCCTGGGAACTTCAAAACCACTGAACCGCCAGATATTCAATGCCTACCTTTTTCTTTTTCTCCTGGCACTGGTTGTAGGAACGCTGATGTACGCCTGGAAAATATACTATTTGAAATTTGTCGATATCCGCGATGTTTCCAGGAACGTGTCGCATATCATCCTTGGACTGGAACTGGCCCTTGGGTTGTTTATAATGGCATGGTTTATAGTAAAGAGGTCCTTTCCTGTATGGGGCAAATTTGTTTTCATACTGGTTTCGGCCTGGTTTATCTATTATATTTTTTTAAGCAGAACATTTACAGGGCTGGCCGTTTTTGCCATCACGCTGATGATATTATTGCCAGTTCTTGTTTTCAGGCAAAAACGGCCAGCCCTCAAAATCCTTCTAATTCTTGCGATGATTATAATTCCCATTGGGGGCATATTATATGTAAACAGGGTTGTCAAAGAGTTCTATACAGTCAAGCCTATGGACAAGACCCGGCTCGACAGCCTGACTTCGAGGGGAAACCCATATGTTCATCTCCGGGCGAGCGATATGACGGAAAACGGCAATTACCTTTACCTATACTGCCAGTTCGGAGAACTGAAGGAAGCCTGGAACCTGAGAAGCAAGATCCCATTTGACAGCAATGGCATCAATGGTGAAAAAATCACATTTACCCTGATCCGTTTTCTTACCTCCAAAAACCTGAGAAAAGATGCCGACGGGGTAGGTTCTCTCAGCCCCGATGAGGTCCGGGCAATTGAAAGAGGGGTTCCGAATTATCTTTTTATTGATAAGTTCAGTATGAGATCAAGGATTTACGAACTGCTCTGGGGGTATGAAATGTATAAACATACCGGTGATCCTACCGGGTACACTCTCATGCAAAGGATTGAATTCTGGAAAGCATCCCTCGGGATCATCAGGGATACCTGGCTTACTGGCGTAGGTACCGGCGACATGAATGAAGCCTTTCAGAAGCAATATACAACGATGAATTCAAAGCTGCCACCAGATCAGCGATGGAGGTCACATAACCAATTCCTGTCGATATTTGTGGGATTCGGAATATTCGGCTTTATCTGGTTCCTTTTTGCACTGTTTTATCCTGCCTTAAAACTCAGGGGATTTACCGACTACTTTTTTGTTGTGTTTATCATTATCACTATCCTGTCGATGATTACAGAAGACACTCTCGAATCCCAGATGGGTGTGACTTTTATTACATTTTTCTACTGCTTCTTCCTGTTCGGGAGAAAGGAATACGACAGGATTTGATCCGGAATAAATGTTCATGGAAATTGAAGAACCTCGCCGCAAGCGAGGATTCTTCTTTCCCATAGGAATTTTTATTTTTGCTCGCTAACCTTGCTGCAAGCGGGGAATGCGCCCGCGGGGATTCGATTGTGACCAAATCGCGGGAATTGACTTCGCCCTGATTCCCAAAATAGTATTCCTCAAAACGAAATATTACGGGAAGAAGATCGCGAGCTTGAAACCTGCAAAATGAAGACCCAGTTTGTAATCAATAGTACTGCTCAGGAGCTTTGAAGTATCGCTTTTCTGGTAATAATTTTCATAACTCGCATTCAGGGCCTGGTATTTGTAAAATATCTCATAACCGAATTTCAGTTTTTGGGCAACCTTCATTTTATATCCCACGCCTATCATCAGCGCAAAGGCTCCACTGCCCTGGGCAATTGATGAAATAGTACCGGTCACACCTCTTGCATACCTCGTCCCTATCCCGTAACCCAGGTAAATGTTCGCAAAAAAAGTATTATCGGTCCGTTTGAAATTATATCCCAGGTAACCATAGACCGGCCAGAACAGGCCATATTTCCATTTCTCAACACCAATGCTGGCGCCAAGCAGCCAGCGGTTGTTATACATGACCCCGTTCACAGTTTGCAGGGTGGCAACAATCTCATCATTTTTTAATTTGTAGGTTACCCCGTTGGAGACATTGTTGGGGTATGATCCTATCCCGAATGAAACGCCAAGCTCGGTTTTATTGAAGTACTTTAATGTGTTTGATGCTGTATCACTTTCCTGGGACCAGGCCGTGAAAAAAACTAATTGAAAAGCTGCTATCATTAAGCAGGCACAAGTTTTCCTGATCATAGGAATCCAATTATTTTATAAAGGTAATGCAAAAAATAATTAACTTGCCCGGCTGTAATGAAAATGTTCAATGAAGTGGTTCTTTATTGTTAACCCGAATGCCGGCAGCAGAAAGGGAATCCGCGATTGGCCAAGAATATTGAAGCTGATCATGGAATCCGGGATCTCTCATGAGTTTGCACTTACAACCCATCGTGGCCATGCCATTGACCTTACCCTGGATTGTCTGAAACAGGGCCATCGCCGGATTGCGGTCGTTGGTGGTGACGGAACGCTGAATGAAGTCCTGAATGGGATATATCAGCAGAATGAGATTGATAAGAAAGAAATCCTTATCGGGATGATACCGGTGGGCACTGGGAATGACTGGTGCAGGATGTTTAACATCCCGTTTGATTATAAGAAAGCCCTGGATGTTCTCATACAGGAAAAAACCTTCGTCCAGGATGTGGGCAAGGTTACCCATTACCACAATGATAAAGCGGAAGAACGGTATTTTATGAATGTGGCTGGTATGGGTTATGATGCCCTCGTGAACAAGAAGACGAATATTTTGAAAGAAAAAGGCAGGGGAGGACCATTGACCTATTTCTATTTTGTCTTTGCAAGCCTGTTCCAGTACACTTTCATGGAAGCTGTAATCGAAGTTGACGGGGAGTCTGTTTTTAAAGGGGAGATTTTTTCTATGAATGTCGGTATCTGCAAATATAACGGCGGGGGTATGATGCAGGTGCCTTTTGCAGTACCTGATGACGGGCTCCTTGACGTTACCCTGATTAAGAAGGCCCCGAAGTACATTGTGATCCGGCATGTGCGTAAACTCTATGACGGGTCACTTGTAAACCTTCCGATTGTTAAGACCTATAGAGGGAAAGAGATCCGCATCCGCTCAACTGGAAGAATCTACCTGGAAACCGATGGCGAATCGCTGGGGCATACCCCTTTTACATTTAAAATACTTCCTTTGGGAATACGGACTGTAATCGGATAAGATTCAGGAATTGGCCGGATCGATCCATTGGCCATTCTCTTTGATCAGCGCGATAAGTTCGCCAACTGCCTTTCCTTCCGGGATGTTTTTCCTTACCAGGGTCTGGCCCTTATAGAGCATTACTTTTCCTCTTGCCCCTCCCACGTAACCGTAATTTGCATCCGCCATTTCTCCGGGGCCGTTAACAATGCATCCCATCACCGCGATCCTGAGTCCTTTCAGGTGGCCGGTGGCAGCCTTCACGTCTTCCACCGCCTCCTGTATGTTGAACAAAGTGCGGGCGCAGGAAGGACAGGAAATGAATTCAGTACGCGTGATCCGTATTCCTGTAACCTGGAGAATACCGAATGCTACAGGTATTTCGAACTCAGGATCTTCAGTTATTGAAACACGAATAGTATCTCCGATGCCATCGGCAAGCAGACTGCCAATCCCGGCAGCAGATTTCAGGCGGCCGTCTTCCCCTGCTCCGGCTTCAGTCACACCAAGATGAACCGGGAAATCCATTCCGGCCGATTTCATTTCTTTTATCAGCAGGCGGTTTGACTGTATCATGACACGGATATTACTGGCCTTCAGCGAGAGTACCAGGTTATGAAATTGATGATAGTCGCAGATCCTGGCAAATTCCATTGCCGATTCAACCATTCCCTTCGGGGTATCTCCATACCGGGTGATGATTCGCTCTGATAATGAACCATGGTTTACTCCGATCCTGATCGCCGTTCCGTTCCCCTTGCAAATCTTAAGTAAAGGAGAAATCTTTTCCGAAATGATCTCAAGTTCCCTGTTATAATTGGAATCCTTCATCCAGAATCCCGGATCGGTTTGCCTGCTTTTACGGTCGGTGTAATTTCCGGGGTTGATCCTCACTTTTTCAACAAAATGTGCGGCAAGTTCCGCAATGGCCGGATTAAAATGAACGTCGGCTATGACAGGTGTAGCAAACCCTTGTTTCCTGATTGCCTTACGGATGAGTTTCAGGTTTTCAGTTTCCTTCATCCCGGGGACTGCAATACGCACATATTCACAACCGGCCCGGATCATCCGGATCGCCTGGGCAACTGTTGACCTCGTATCAAGGGTGTCGGTATTGGTCATCGACTGAACCCTCACGGGGTAATCGCCTCCCATAGGGACACCGCCAATATCAATTACCCGGGTCTTGAAGCGCTTATAAAGAGGTGCTGTCATGATACAAAGATAAGGAAAGGAAGATTCAATCTTTCAGCCCCTTCACCTTTGGCTTCCCTGCAACGAAATCCTTGAGGTAATACGGCTCGAAATAAGCCAGGTTTTCAAAAGCCTGAAGCCTGAATTTTTCCAGTGCCAGGGGATACAGAGAACCGGCAGAAAGTCTGAAATCATCAACAAATACTGAATTTTTATGATGGCCGAGAAGCGATTTGCATTTTGCTGCCCCTTCCCCTGCAAAAATTACTTTTCCGGACCCCAGGAGATTGCTGAAAGAATCTTTCGTAATAATCTCGGCTGAAACCGGGCAAACCTCATTAAGTGCCCGGTCATAAACTGCAGTATAGACCTCCATTCTTCTCGCATCCAGCATTGGACAAAGAAGAGCCTGTCCGGTTCCTGACTGTTCACGCATCCGATATGCAAGAGATTTCAGGGTGGGAATTGCAATCAGCGGTTTATCAAGAGCATAGCAAAACCCTTTAGCTGCTGCAACACCTATCCTTAAACCGGTATAGGAACCCGGGCCCATGCTCACCGCAATGGCATCCAGGCCTGGCAATTCGACACCGGCTTCATGAAGAGCCTGTTCAATAAGATATGTAAGGCGGGAAGAATGTGCGTTTTCAAGTTCCGAATCCTGACAACTGAGAATTCCGCCATCTTTTCCAATGGCCACAGAACAGATCCGGGAGGCGGTTTCCAGACAAAGGATAGAGCCCATCGGCTATTTTTCCTTTTCAAAGAGATCTTTCTTGTCGACCTGCTTCACTTTGTCCCCGTCATTCAGTGTTTTCGAAACAAGTGAATAGGGCGCAACGATAACTTCATCACCTTCTTTAAGACCTGATATCACCTGGATATACATATTATCCTGGATACCTGTCTTTACATTGACCTTTTTGGCAGTGCCATCGCTAAATCTGAAAACACATTCCTTGACCTCGTCTGATTTTTTCTTCGTACTGACAAAAGTGATTTTGTCGTCACCGTCATCCTTTGTTTTCTGTGTCTTCGCATTCAATTTATCCAGGCTGTCCTTCGCAATCCTTGTGGTTACAGCCTGTATGGGAACGGAAATGATATTGATCGCAGTTTCGGTCTGAATTTCAACGGTACAGGACATACCCGGGCGGAATGGAGAATAATCCGGTCTTGCAGGGTCAAGCAGGTCCTGGTAAGCTTCCTTCAGGAGGTGGATCTTGACATTGAAGTTGGTAACCTGGTCAACACTCACACCTGTTGTATTGGCAGAAGTGGCTATTTCTGTAACGATACCCTTGAATTTTCTGTTCAGATATGCATCCACTTCGATAAGGGCCGTATCGCCCATCCTGACACGGACAATATCGTTTTCGTTAACTTCGACAAGAGCCTGCATTTCATTCAGGTTCGCAATCCTCATGATCTCGGTACCACTTGAGAACTGGGAAGCTCCGGTAACGCGTTCACCTTTTAAAACACTCAGTTTTGAGACAGTCCCGTCGTTAGGAGCGAATATCGCCGTGCGGGTCAGGTCCTCCTTCGACCGTTTCAACGCAGCCTCTGAATTTTTCACCATGAATTCTGATGCGTTGATGTCCTGCTCCCCGGCGGATACCTGTGCCTGTGTAACCTGGAAAGAAGCTTTCGACTGGTCATATTCAGCCTTCGATATAACATTTTGCTGATAAAGCTTTTCCTGGCGCTCAAAAGTCAGTCTTGAATTTTCAAATGTCGCCTTTGCCTGTGCAAGCCTTGCTTTTGCATTGGCCAGGTTTGCTTTCTGGGTATTCACCGAGGCTTCGCTCTGATCAAACGCAGAGATATAGATCTCAGGGTCGATTTTTGCCAGCAGGTCGCCTTTTTTTACCTGGTCTCCTTCTTTAACTGTAAGCTCAACAACCTCTCCCGAAATGTAAGGGCTTATCTTGATGTCCTTTTCAGGCTGTATCTTCCCGTTCGAAGAAACGGTCTGGATAATAGTCCGTTTAATCACTTTCTCTGTGGATACTTTCTGGATGTCATTCCCTTTTCCTTTAATAACGGCGATACCAACAATAACTGCTACTACGGCAACCGCTGCGAGAATGATCCATAATTTTTTCCTGGATTTTGTTGAGCTCATGCAAAAAATATTTGTAATGATTAAAGTTAAAGCTTTTACTGCTGGATTTGAATAGGATTTCCCATATAGAAATCCAGAATCGTTGTCTTGAAAATAAAATCATATTTTGCCTGGAGGAGGTCTGACTGTGCCTTCGTGAGATCCTTTTTACTGTTGTTATAATCGAATGATGTCATAAGTCCAACATCAAACTTCTGCTGGGTATATTTAAATGATTCCGACTGGGCATTTACTTTTTCAAGTGAAGAATTGTATTTCTGAAGTGAAGCCACGGCATCGGCATAAGCCTGTTCAATAAGCTTGCGCAGCGACCTTTTCTCAATATCGAGGTCAAGCTCGGCCTGGTTTTTGGATATTTTAGCCTGGGTAATATTGGTCCGGCCCTGCCATCCGTTAAAGATAGGTATATACAGGCTGAAACCCACACTCTGGTTATTGTTGGTTTTAAGCTGGTCTCCGAATGACTTGAGACGGGTAGCATAATTAACTTCTTGTCCAAAAACAGTATCTCCTGAAGGCTTCACGAGTCCTATTGGAACGGGGGTATAGATTGGACTGACATTCGGATCAATTTCTCTGGCAGCGCCTGAATAGCCTGTCCCCCACGACCCGCTTACCGACAGGGTTGGAGTTATAACACCCCTCGCGATGGCAAGACGTTTTTGTGCAGCCTGCACCCTTAATTCAGCCGCCTGGATCTCAGGCCGAGTTTTAAGAGCATGTTCAAAAATGACTTCAGGGGTTATAGGTTGTTTTGGAGCTTCAACAGCTTTAAGGTTCGGTTTTTCAATACGGAAATCCTTCGCAACAGGAATATCGATCAGTTGCTGAAGCGACAGGTATGAAATATAGAGCTGATTTGAAGCCTGGATCTGGGTCAGCTCCTCAGCCGCCCTTTGTGCCTGGATATTCAGGAGATCGCCCTTGGCTGATGATCCGGCATCAACTAATTTTTGAATACGTTCAACCTGTTGCTTCGTGATGCGAAGTTGTTCGTTTGAGACGTCAAGTAATTCAGAATTAAACAGAATGTCAAGATAGTAGCCTGCCACAGCAAGTGAAATGCTGTTTTTCATCACATCCAGATCATACTTGCTTGCAAGGACCATGATCTGATTCTCTTTTACGGTATTCAGTTTCTGTAAACCATTAAACAGAACCATATTGCTGGAAAGATAAAAGTTATTTGACCTCACCGAAGTGGTAGCGAAAGTGTTGGTATACTGGTCAATGGTCTGGCCGAAGTTCCAATAATTCGAACCGCTGGCATTCAGGTTCGGAAGCATACTAAGTGCACTTTGAGTGAGGTTGGCCTTATTGGATTCAACCGACTGGATCTGCTTCTGGATATCCAGGTTATTCTCCAGGGCATAGTTGATACAGTCTTCCAGTGTCCATATCTTTTGCGACCTGGCCTGGAATGAAATCAATAACAGAACCGCAAGAATAATAATTCCCGATTTAAATATTTTTGTTACCCGCATCGCATTAGTTTTTTTGTTTCGCAAGGTTTGAGGACCTCAAAATTAATCAATTTCCCGTGAATGGTAAATTAAGACGAGGATTTAAGCTAAAGGTTACAGAAACGGGTTGTTCATCGTAAAAAAAATCCTATTTTTGCAGAAGTATAAAAAAATCGTATTATTGTTATATGGTTCAATGCCGTAAACTGAAGCGGCATTACTGGTTTTTCTTAAATAAAAGTAAGGGATATGCGCAAATATATTTTTATTACGATCAGCTCACTGACGTTTTCGTGCCTGGTATTGTTTTCCGGATGTAATACCAAAAGCCCTACGACAGGCACATTGACAGTCATTGTATATGATTATAAGACAAACACTATCGTCCCTAACGAACTGGTTTATATTGCCAGCAGTTACCAGAACCTGAGAAACCATATCTGGATCAATTCATTGTATACTGATGCCAACGGCAGGGCCTATTTTCATGATCTGGCGCCAATACTTACATTTTATGACACAGAACATTGGGAAAACTATGGGGCTATGCAGGTTTATGCCGGCATTGACCAAACTGCACTGCTTTTCGTGGATAACCCATTATTGCTTAAAAAATAGATATAAAACACCGGAAAATTTCTTAAAATTGCAGCTTTGATTTCTGTAGGCATAATGAGAAGACATCTCAAGTCAGTTACAACATTAATTTTCAGGACAGCTATCCTTGTTTTAGTGTTTTTCCTCTTTCAGATTCCGGGTTCAACTGCTTCGGCCCAGGATAATGTTAACCTGGTTCCGGCAAGTGACAGTACTTTTGCAAAAGAGCACAAACAGAAAAAAGCGGAAAGTTTCAATCCCGGCGACATGATTATGGAACATGTGGTCGATAATCATGAATGGCATATTCTGGAGATCGGTCACTTTGAACTTACAGTGCCCTTGCCCGTTATTCTTTATTACGATGGGAAACTTTACACGTTCTGTTCATCTAGGTTTCATAACGAGGAACATACCTATCAGGGTTTCAGCCTCCCTGAAGCAGGCCCTGATAAAGGTAAGATCGTGAGAACCTCTGCAATACCCGCAGGGCCGAAAGTTTATGATTTTTCAATCACGAAGACGGTGCTCGCTATCATGATCAGTGCCTTGCTGATGCTGTTGATCTTTATTTCGATAGCCAGGGCTTACGCCAATAACCGGAACAAAGCGCCAAAAGGGATCCAGTCGATGCTTGAACCCCTTATTATTTTTATCCGCGACGACATTGCAAAAAGTTCCATCGGGGAGAAGAAATATGAAAAATACATGCCCTATCTGCTAACGATATTTTTCTTTATTTTCCTGAACAATATTCTCGGGCTGATCCCTATTTTTCCGGGAGGGGCGAACGTTACAGGAAATATTGCCGTGACGATGGTAATGGCGGTGTTCACGTTTATCCTGACCACAGTGAACGGGAATAAGCATTATTGGGTTGATATCGTGAATACACCCGGGGTTCCGTGGTGGCTGAAGCTTCCTTTACCCCTGATGCCCATCGTAGAAATAATAGGGATCATAACAAAACCATTTGTGCTCATGGTCCGACTCTTTGCCAATATAACGGCAGGCCATATCATTGCCCTGGGCTTTATAAGCCTTATCTTTATTTTCGGTGCGATGAATGCCGCCCTGGGATATGGTGTATCGGTTGTTTCTGTGGCATTCATGATCTTCATGAACCTGCTGGAACTCCTGGTTGCTTTCATCCAGGCTTATGTTTTCACCTTGCTGTCGGCTCTGTATTTTGGCCTGGCAACAATTGAACCGGAGCACCATTGAAAATAGCGAGGCAGTGAAATAGTGAGGTAGCGAAAATATATTGAGTAAATTTAGTAGTAACCCTTAATACAAACATCATGACTCTATTAGCAATTATTCTTCAGGTCGCAGCCAATCTGGTTCCGATCGCAAAGATGGGAGCCGGTTTGGGAGCAGGGATCGCAGTTATCGGTGCCGGCATCGGTATTGGTAAAATCGGAGGAAGCGCTCTTGAATCCATTGCCCGCCAGCCGGAAGCTGTAGGCGATATAAGATCAAACATGATCATCGCTGCCGCTCTCGTCGAAGGAGTAGCATTTTTTGCTATCGTCGTTTGTCTGTTGATCCTTTTCATTTAACGGCAACGGCAGGTTTATTACGGCATGACGGTTGGTCATGCCGCAATAAACCTAATTCAAACAAAAAAACGAACAACCCATGGAACTGATTACCCCCGGATTAGGTCTTATTTTCTGGATGACCCTGGTCTTCCTGGCCCTCCTTTACCTCTTAAAGAAATTTGCATGGAAGCCTATTCTCAAAGCCTTGAAAGACAGGGAAGATGCGATCACCGACGCATTGTCGTCAGCCGACAAGGCAAAAGAAGAGATGAAACAGTTACAGTTCAGCAATGAGCAACTTCTGACTGAAGCTAAGAACGAAAGGGATAACATCCTGAATGAAGCCAGGAAGATCAAAGAGAAGATCATTGATGAAGCCAGGCAAAAAGCCGGCGAAGAAGCCGGGCACATTACTGCCAGTGCGTTGGAAAATATCAGAAATGAAAAAATGGCCGCGCTCACAGAACTGAAAAACGAGGTTGGCCAGCTTTCCCTGGAAATTGCAAAAAAAATCCTCCAGCGGGAACTGTCTGATCCTAAAAAGCAGCAGGAATTTGCAAGCCAGCTTCTCGACGAAATAAATCTTAACTAAGATTACGGAGATGAATGTTACCCTGATCGCCGAACGTTATGCCAAAGCCCTGCTCGAGATGGCGTTGGAAAAGAAAGTCCTGGAAGAAGTCAACATGGATATGATCCGGCTTGCAGGGCTTATCAGGGAAAGCCGGCCTCTGAAACTTTTTCTCAGGGCCCCTATTATTAACCCCGGGAAAAAACACGCAGTGATGGATGAGATCCTCAGGGGATTCAATCCTGTTACCATCGCTTTTATTAACCTGCTTATTTCGAAACGGCGTGAATCAACTATCCCTGAAATAGTGAATCAGTTCATTGAACAGTATAACAAGTATAAAAATATAATCATTCTCAGAGTCAAAGCTGCGGTTCCTTTGAATATTGAACTTCAAAAGCAACTTACCTCTTTAATGGCCGGCTACACGAAAGCGAATATCTCGATTATCGAGGAAGTTGATGAATCGGTGATCGGAGGCTTTGTTTTAAGCTGGGATGACAAACAATATGATGCCAGTATCCAGAAACAGATCGAACGGATGAAAAAGGGCCTGGCAAGGATTAATTTATATGTAAAAGGAATAGAACATGGCAGACATTAAACCCGCTGAAGTCACCGCGATTCTGCGAAAAGAACTTGCAGGTTACGAAAATGTAACCGAACTTGAAGAAATAGGTACAATACTGACAGTAGGTGACGGGATCGCACGAATCTACGGAATGAATAATGTTGGTTCCGGCGAGCTAATCGAGTTTGAAAAAAACGGGGTAATGGGGATTGCCCTTAACCTTGAAGAAGACAACGTTGGTGCGGTCATTCTGGGCGATTATTCCGATATCAAAGAAGGTGACAAGGTAAAACGTACGCGCAGGATTGCTTCGATCAATGTGGGAGAAGGGTTGCTTGGCCGTGTTATCAACACACTTGGTGAACCGATTGATGGGAAAGGCAGCATACAGGGTCAGCTTTACGAAATGCCGCTGGAACGCAAAGCACCGGGTGTTATCTTCCGCCAGCCTGTTAACCAGCCTCTTCAAACCGGGTTAAAAGCCATCGATGCCATGATCCCGATTGGCAGGGGACAGCGTGAACTGATCATTGGCGACCGACAGACCGGTAAAACGGCTATCGCTATCGACACTATCATAAACCAGAAACATTTTTACGAAAACGGTGAGCCTGTTTTTTGTATTTATGTTGCGGTCGGCCAGAAGGGATCTACTGTTGCAAACATTGTAAAAACACTTGAAAGCAAGGGCGCCCTGGCCTATACCGTGATCGTTACCGCTACAGCTTCCGACCCTGCCGCGATGCAGTTTTATGCACCTTTCGCCGGTGCTGCTATCGGAGAATTTTTCCGCGATACGGGACGTCCTTCACTGGTAATCTATGACGACCTTTCAAAACAGGCTGTTTCATATCGCGAAGTTTCTCTCCTGCTTCGCCGCCCCCCGGGACGCGAAGCCTACCCGGGAGATGTATTTTACCTGCATTCACGCCTGCTCGAACGTGCCGCGAGAATAATCTCTGCCGACGAAATCGCAAAAAACATGAACGACCTCCCCGAGTCAATCAAACACCTGGTCAAGGGAGGGGGTTCGCTTACTGCTTTGCCAATTATCGAGACACAGGCCGGCGACGTCTCAGCATATATCCCTACCAACGTCATCTCAATCACAGACGGACAAATCTTCCTCGAAACCGGTTTGTTTAATGCAGGGATACGTCCTGCAATCAACGTAGGGATTTCCGTATCCCGGGTTGGAGGCAATGCCCAGATCAAATCGATGAAAAAGATCGCAGGCACACTGAAACTGGACCAGGCAGAATTCCGCGAACTGGAAGCTTTTTCGAAGTTCGGGTCTGACCTTGATCCGGCGACGAAACTGGTGATTGAAAAAGGCGCCCGTAACGTAGAAATACTCAAACAGGCGCAGTATTCACCCATGCCTGTAAACAAGCAGATTGCAATTATATACTGTGGTACAAAGAACCTTCTGAGGAATATTCCGGCCAGGAGTGTTGCAAATTTCGAGGTCGAATTTTTGCATCATCTGGAAACAATGCATAAAGAAGTGCTTGATAATCTCGGAAAAGGGCTGCTTCTCGACCAGGACCTGAAGGTACTTGAACAGGCGGCGAAAGACGTGTCAAAGAAATACGAAGAAAAGTAACAGGAAAAGTCATGGCCGGACTTAAGGAAGTCAGAATACGCATTGCATCGGTAAAGTCGACCCAGCAGATCACTTCTGCCATGAAAATGGTGGCTGCATCCAAACTCAGGAAGGCCCAGAATTCAATTGTGAAACTCAGGCCATATGCAGCTAAGCTCAGGGAAATGTTGCAGAACCTGAGCGGAAGTATTGAGAATTCCAATGAAAGCCAATACTCTGAACTAAGGGATCCTGAAAAGATCCTTCTTATTGTGATCGCCTCGAACAGGGGGCTCTGCGGCGCTTTTAATTCAAACATTATGAAGGCCACACTTGCCCTGTTGGCAGGCAAATACCAGGCCCAGTTCGCTAAAGGTAATGTCAGCCTGATAACCATTGGCAAAAGGGCGTCAGAATATTTTACAAAACGTAACTTTAAAGTCATTGGCCAGCATGATGATTTTTTCGATAAACTGAATTTTGCAACAATCTCTCCCTTTGCCGAATCCCTGATGCAGTCCTTTGTAAAAAAGGAATTCGACAGGATTGAGATCGTTTATAACCAATTCAAGAATGCCGCCGTGCAGAAGCTGGTAGCGGAACAATTCCTTCCCATCGTCCGGGATACCCAATCCGGGAATACAGTGAGAAGCCAGACATCCGCTGATTACATATTCGAACCGGACAAGGAAACCGTGGTCAGGGAACTTATACCAAAAACCCTGCGTATCCAGGTTTTCAAGGCCGTACTGGATTCCTTTGCCGCTGAAATGGGTGCCAGGATGACAGCTATGCAGCAGGCCACCGACAATGCAAGAGAATTATTGCGCAGCCTCAATATCACTTACAACAAAGCCAGGCAAAACCAGATCACGAACGAACTCATCGAGATCGTTTCAGGCGCTGAAGCATTGAAGGGATAGATTACCATTCATGATTTACGTTCGGCGAAGCCGTATTGCGAAGCAATCACGAATACCCGAATAAAATAGAAGATGATATGAGCAAATGAGCACCAATAAAAATTAGCAATTTTGCGAATAATTACGAATTACGATTTGCGGCCATCCGCCATCTGATATCCGGTTCAGGCTTTCTGTTCAATTAATTTCAGCAAACGGTTGTACCACAACCTTCCGTATTTCCTGATCAAAGCCTCATCGAGGAAGCGATACAGGGGAAGCTTCTCCTGATATCCTTTTTCGATAGCTTTTTTGCAGATGGGCCATTTATGATAATTCAAAGCTTCATCCCCGCCGGCAAGATTCTTAATTCGTATAGGGTAAAGATGGCAGGAAATTGGTTTTGGAAATGGTACTCCATTTTCCCGGAAAGCTTTTTCAATTGCACAACGGGCGATCCCGTTTTCATGATAAACAAAGGCGCATTCCCTGTCATTTACAAGGGGTGTTACAAAATTACCTTCAATATCATAGTCGAAGACCCCATTGGTTGTAACGGTCAGCTGCCCTCCCGGAACCATATAGGGTAAAATATGCTCAATGTAGTCTTCGATGAGGGAGATCTCTTCCTCCTCGAGGGGAGCTCCGGCATCCCCTTCCACGCAACAGGCTCCCTTGCATTCATTCAGGTCGCAGCAGAAAAAACTGTCACGGATGTCGTCAGAGATTATTGTTTTGTCGAGAAGGATCATTTCGGCGGTAAAATAGCCACAATTCGCAAAGGTGAACCGCTTCCGCCTTTGATTTTCATTGGAAGGGCAACAATATAAGCCCCTGCAGACGGCAACTGGTCAAGATTGCAAAGGTTCTCATACATCGTAAGGCCTGCTGCAGTGAGTATCCGGTGAGTCTGAAAATCTTTGGACTGGCCGAAATCGATGCTGGGGGTATCAAGGCCGATCGCGTTAACTTTTCGGTTAGCCGTTATCCATGTTGATGCTTCGGGGGACAATCCGGGGAAATGAAGGTCAGCAACTCCCTCAGCTCCTTTTTTTAACGTACCGGTATATCTGAGATGGTCGTTCCAGTATTTTTCATATCCTGTGTAAAGAAGGATGATTGCACCTTCAGGAATTCTGCCGTGCCGGGATTCCCAGTTAGTGATATCATTGGCGGTGACCAGGTAATCCCTGTTTTGGGAACATTCCTTGCTTACATCGATTAATACGGCCGGTCCGTGAAGTTGTGCAAGCGGTACTTTTTCAATGCTGTTCCCGCCCTGGTGAAAATGGACAGGCGCATCAAAATGTGTCCCGCCATGTTCTTCGGCTGCATATTTGAAAGAAGAATAAAAATATCCTTTTTCAGTTATGCCATAAAATACTGTATCATGCCTGAAATTCACGTCGGTAGGCCAATAAACCGTTGTTGAATCAAAATCATGTGTCAGGTCGATCCAGGTAGCCGTTTGAAGCAGCTTCGGCAGGTCGGGACGGGTGCATGAAAACGCCCCGAACAAAATTGCAAGCAGGACTAATCGTTTCATAGGAAGAATTTAATAGTCAAAATTAGCATATTTTCTGACAAGTTGCAAGCATCCGACACAGCCTCTCTTTGCCTGTATCGCTGACATTCAGGCAGGTTGACAAATGTCAACACCCCTAATGACATTTTCCGGCACGTCAGCTTTATATTATTGTAAATAAGAATATTACTATTTATAAATATTATGTGTATTTATCGCTTCGCTAGGTTAAGTCAGATAAATTTTTAATTTTGCGCTCAGATCTGTTAACATGTTAACATTATGAGTGCTGAAAGCCTGATTCTATTCTTTATAGTCGGGGCATTTTTAGTTGGTATTGCCCTGCTGTTTTCGAGTTTAGTCCCACCTACATCTACCAACTCCCAGAAAGCCGAAGCTTATGAATGCGGGATTCCCACAGAAGGTATAACCTGGTTGCAGTTCAATGTCGGGTATTATCTTTTTGCCATTATCTTCCTGGTGTTCGACGTTGAAACGGTCTTTATCTTCCCCTGGGCCATTATGATGAAATCGATGGGAATGACCGCTTTTATTGAGATCATCATTTTCTTTTTCGTATTAGGTGTAGGACTGCTTTATGCCTGGAAGAAAGGAGCGTTGAAATGGGAATAAAAAACATGAAGGAAAAGGACTTCCGGGATAACGAAACCCTGGAGTTGTTCAAGAGATCCGGTGGTAATGTATTGATGACTTCCATTGATGCTGTGATAGACTGGGGTCGTTCCAATTCAGTATGGCCGCTGACCTTTGCGACCAGCTGCTGCGGGATTGAAATGATGGCTACCGGAGCTTCCCGCCATGATTTTGCCCGTTTCGGGATTGAAGTTTACCGTGCCAGCCCCCGCCAGGCCGACGTTATTGTGGTTGCAGGCACCATAGTAAACAAGATGGCCCCGGTACTGAAGCGTTTATATGACCAGATGTCGGAGCCAAGGTATGTTATAGCCATGGGAGCATGCGCCGTTTCTGGCGGACCTTTTTATTATAATTCCTATCATGTGGTTCGGGGGGTGGATCAGATTATCCCTGTGGATGTTTATATCCCCGGCTGCCCTCCGCGTCCCGAAGCTTTATTATACGGGATTATGCAGCTGCAGAGGAAAATCAAACTGGAAACCATCACCCGGCCCGAAGAATCTATGATCATGGGACGTAAATAAACAATTTTCGCTATTTATTCGCACCAATTATAAATTTCTAATGTGTGCTCATTTTTGCTTCGCAAAACACCGTTTCGAAAAATAAGTTAAAATGGACAATGATAGCTTAAAAGCCAGGATCCTTGAAATTGTGCCTGAAGCACAGCAGGAGGAAAACAAGCAGTACCTCACAATTCTGGTACCTGCCGCCAAACTCCATGACCTGGCCCTTAAAATGAAGAGTACAACTGATCTTGCCTTCGATTACCTGATCTGTCTCAGCGGTGTTGATTACGGCAAGCAGCTTGCTGTTGTATATCACATCAATTCCATCCTCCAAAAACATACCGTTGTTATTAAGGTTAAAACCGATGACAGAATTAATCCCTCTTTCGACACGGTAAGCGATATCTGGCGAACAGCTGAGTTTCATGAGCGCGAGGCATATGATATGTTTGGCATCCGGTTTAACAACCATCCCGATCTCCGACGTATCTTCCTTGAGGAAGACTGGAAAGGGTATCCCCTGCGCAAGGATTATGTGGATGAAGTAAACATCGTTGAATTCTAGTCTATGAAAGAGATTATTAACCTGCCCGTCAGCAAGATCGAGGAAGAGGAATACCATATTAATATGGGGCCCCAGCATCCCTCCACCCACGGAGTTCTGAGGCTGCTGGTATCCCTCCAGGGAGAGATCGTTAAAAGCCTTAAGCCACATTGCGGTTATATTCATCGCGGCATTGAGAAAATGTGTGAAAAAGACACCTATCCCCAGGTGATTCATCTCACCGACAGGATGGATTATCTTTCGGCACATATTAACAACCATGCAGTATGCCTGCTAGTTGAGAAAGCTCTTGAGATCGAGGTCCCGGAACGTGTAAAATACATCCGGACCATCATGGATGAACTTACCCGCATACAATCGCACCAACTCTGGTGGTCAAGTTTTGGCATGGACCTGGGTGGACTTACCTGTTTCTTTTATGGTCTCCGCGATCGTGAAATGATCCTTGATATCTGGGAAGAAACCACCGGCAGCCGTTTTCTTCAGAGTTATAACTGCCCGGGAGGTGTGATGCGGGACATCCATCCGAACTTCCAGAAGAAAGTTCATGCATTCATCAAGACATTCAAGAAAAAAATCAAAGATTACGACCGCATCCTTTCAGGCAATGTCATATTTGAAAATCGCAGCCAGGGCGTCGGTATTCTTTCAAAGGAAGATGCAATCAGCTATGGTGTCACCGGCCCTTCGGGACGCGGTTCAGGCTGGTCGTGCGACATCCGCAAGATCGAACCATACAGCATGTACGGCCAGGTACATTTCAATGAAGTGCTGCGTTACGAATGCGACACTTACTCCAGATATATGGTGCGAATGCAGGAAATGCATGAATCGATGAACATCATCGAACAGCTTATCGACAATATACCTGCAGGAGATCATTCGGCCAAAATGAAAGCAGTAATCAAGCTGCCAGCCGGTGAATATTTTCAGCGTGTTGAATCAGCCCGAGGAGAACTCGACGTTTATGTTGTCAGCGATGGCAACAAGACCCCTTACAGGATGAAATTCCGTACCCCGAGCTTTACCAATTTGGGGGTGCTTGACCATATCAGCCGCGGTATGAAGATTGCCGACCTCGTTGCCATCGGAGCTTCTCTCGACCTAGTAATTCCGGATATTGACAGATAAAAACAAGGTAGTATGACCTTTAATATTTACGATTTTACATCGTTTAACAGGTGGATTGATGAGGGGCTGAACAGCATCATGTCGCCCACCTGGGCACTGATTACCGAGATGGCTATCATCGGGATAGTCTTCCTGCTTTTCTATGCAGTTGTCGGCCTGTTCCTCGTATATGCCGAAAGAAAGGTTTGTGCCTTCATGCAGAACCGGGTCGGGCCAAACAGGGTCGGGCCCTACGGGATCTTCCAGACCATTGCCGACTTCATCAAATTGCTGATGAAAGAACTCGTGTATATCAAGGATTCCGATAAGCTCCTGTTCAACATAGCACCCTTCATCGTGATCATTGCCTCTTTCATGGCACTTTCCGCCGTACCATTTGCGAAAGGACTTCATGCCATCGATTTCGACATCGGGATCCTTTATGTGATCGCCGTTTCATCCCTGGGTGTTGTCGGCATCTTGCTTGCAGGCTGGTCCTCAAACAACAAATATTCACTTATCGGGGCTATGAGAAGCGGTGCACAGATCGTCAGTTATGAACTTTCGGTGGGGCTTTCACTGCTTACCATTATCGTTCTGGCAGGGACGATGCAGTTTTCGGAGATCGTTGAAATGCAGAGGAATGGCTGGTTCATTTTTAAAGGGCACATCCCGGCAATTATAGCCTTTATAGTGTTCCTGATCGCCAGTACGGCCGAAACAAACCGTGGGCCTTTTGACCTTGCTGAAGCCGAATCGGAGCTTACAGCAGGTTTCCATACCGAATATTCCGGGATCAAGTTTGCATTTTTCTTCCTGGCAGAGTATATGAATATGTTCCTGGTTGCCTCAATCGCCGCAACAGTATTCTGGGGTGGCTGGATGCCCTTCCATGTTTCCGGATGGGCAGGGTTCAACACTATCATGGACTATATCCCGCCCCTGGTATGGTATTTCGGAAAAACTGCCTTTATCATCTGGCTGATGATGTTGTTCAAATGGACTTTCCCGCGACTCCGTATCGACCAGCTACTGACCCTCGAGTGGAAATACCTGCTCCCGATAAACCTGGTCAACATACTCTTTATGGCATTTTTAGTATTAATGCATTGGCATTTTTAGTATACTATGAACAGCTTCTTTAGATATTTTTCGGATATTTTCCATGGGGTGAAATCCCTGCTTATCGGGATGTCGGTCACAGGCCGGTATTTCTTCAGCCCCGGGCAGATCGTAACACAGCAGTATCCTGAGAACAGGAAGAACCTGCAGATGTTTGAACGTTTCAAAGGTGAAGTTATCATGCTTCACGATATAAACAACCAGCATCGCTGCAATGGATGCGGGATTTGTGAAAACAACTGCCCAAACGGTTCAATAGAAATCATTTCGGCCAGGATCACAGGGGAAGACGGCAAATCAAAACGTATAATCGATAAGCATATCTACCATCTTGGCATGTGCACTTTCTGCGGATTATGCGTTAAGAACTGCCCCTCCAATGCCCTTGGTTTCGGAAATGAGTTTGAGCATGCAGTGTTCGACCGTTCCAAACTGAATAAAGTATTAAATCAACCCGGTTCATCCATTATTAAAGGTGTAGAGTGATGACGAACAATCAATTCATGTTTTTGGTATTTTCAGTGGTGATCGTAGTTTTCTCACTGCTGACAGTGACCAGCCGTCGCATCCTGAGAGCAGCGACTTTCCTGCTGTTCGTGCTGGTCTCAACGTCAGGATTATATTTCCTGCTCAGGTTTAACTTCCTTGCAGCCATCCAGCTCACCTTGTATGCCGGTGGTATCGTGGTGCTGATCATCTTCTCCATACTGCTGACCAGCCATATCAGTGAGAAACTGGCCGTTCCGCCGGTAACCAAAAGGATTTATGCAGCTATTGCCGCCATCGCCGGCGCCGTTCTGTGTATACTTACAATTCTGCAGACTCAGTTTGTCCAGAAAACATTAGACCCGGCAAGAGTTCATATCAGGACTATCGGAGAAGGTATGCTGAGTACCGGCAAATACGGTTATGCACTGCCATTTGAAGTCATCAGCGTATTGCTGCTGGCAGCCATGATAGGCTCTATAATACTGGCTAAGAAAAGAAAAGATTAATTTTAAAAACACCCGCTATGTTTGAAGGCGTACCTGTTCATTGGTTCCTGGTCCTGGCCACCACAATGTTTTTTATCGGGATCTACGGTTTCCTGGTAAGGAAAAACCTGATCACGATGCTGATGTCGCTCGAACTCATCCTGAATTCGGTCTGCATCAATTTCGTGGCATTCAACAAAATCCTTTTCCCGGAACATCTCGAAGGGATGTTTTTTACACTGTTCATCATCGCGGTTGCTGCAGCTGAGGCTTCCGTAGCGATCGCAATCATCATCAATATATACCGCCGTCTGGTGAATATTGATGTGGAAAAGATGAATGAAATGAAATACTAGCCATTGGGCATAAGCCAGGAGCCATGAGGGAGAATATCATGGCTCATGGCTCATCACTCATGGCTTTTAAAACAATGACTAATGCATAATATAACCAACATATGATCGATTTCAGTTACACCATCTGGATACTGCTGATACCACTGATAGTGTTCGTGGTCACAGGGCTTACAGGCAACAGGTTCAAACCCATAGTTACAGGGATTATAGGAACTGCCGGACTGGGTATTGTATTTTTGCTGTCAGTCATAACCGCGTACAAATTCTTTTTTGTCCTCGATAAGGTTGACGGCGCTTTCCAGCGACTGCTGGCATTCAATTATACCTGGCTCAACCTCACCGACAAGCTGCATATCAACATAGGTGTTCTTCTGGATCCTATCTCGGTAATGATGCTTATTGTCATCTCGACGGTATCCTTTATGGTGCATATTTATTCCCTTGGGTATATGAAAGGGGAGAAAGGATTTGCCCGGTTTTTTTCCATCCTTTCCCTGTTCAGCTTTTCTATGCTCGGACTTGTCATTGCCACCAACATTTTCCAGATGTACATTTTCTGGGAGCTTGTAGGGGTTTCATCCTTCCTGCTGATTGGCTTCTACTATGAAAAAGACTCGGCGGTGGCTGCAAGCAAGAAAGCATTTATTGTCACCCGTTTTGCCGACCTGGGATTCCTTATTGGTATCCTGGTTCTTTCCTATACAACAGGCACATTTGATTTCATTACACTTACAGGTCCGAACAGCCCGGCTTTCACTTCCGGACAGGGGATCATGTTCCTGGGCATGTCGACGATGACCTGGTCAATGCTGTTTATCTTCATGGGCGGCGCCGGTAAATCGGCGATGTTTCCCCTGCATATCTGGCTGCCCGATGCCATGGAAGGCCCCACCCCTGTGTCGGCGCTTATCCATGCCGCCACCATGGTTGTTGCCGGTGTTTACCTTGTTGCCCGTATGTTCCCGATCTTTCATCATGAGCAGTCGGCACTTGAGATCGTGGCATGGGTCGGAGGGTTCACTTCTTTGTTTGCCGCGGTGATCGCATGTACACAATACGACATTAAACGTGTTCTCGCGTACTCGACCATGTCGCAGATCGGCTTAATGATGCTGGCCCTCGGTGTTTCTGGATATGGAGGGGAAGATGGCCTGGGGTATATGGCGTCGATGTTTCACCTGTTCACGCATGCTTTCTTCAAAGCCTTGCTGTTCCTGGGTGCCGGCGCAATAATCCATGCTGTCCATTCGAATTATATGCACGAGATGGGCGGATTACGGAAACACCTTCCGATCACACATGCAACTTTCCTCATTGCCTGCCTGGCGATTTCAGGTATCCCCCCGTTTGCGGGATTCTTCAGCAAAGACGAGATCCTGGTTGCAGCCTTCCATCACAACAAAGCCTTGTTTGCTATGGAATACCTGGTTGCCGGTATGACAGCCTTTTATATGTTCCGCCTTTATTTCAATGTGTTCTGGGGGAAAGAACAGCATTACCATCATACGCCTCACGAAGCTCCGTTAACTATGACTTTACCGCTGATCATCCTGGCTATCGGTTCAACTTTTGCAGGTTTTATCCCCTTTACAAAGCTTGTCACTTCTGACAGTCTCCCTTTTGAGAACAATACAGAATGGGGTATTGCAATACCTTCAATTCTGATTGCCCTGGTTGGTATAGGTATCGCCACAATGCTGTATATGAAGAAATCCGACACTTCGAAAAAAGTTTCAATAGCTCTTGGCGGATTTTACACGGCGGCCTTCAACAAGTTTTACATTGACCAGGTTTATCTTTTCATTACAAAAAAAATATTGTTCAACTATGTGTCACGACCGGTTGCGTGGTTCGACCGTCATATTGTAGATGGCACCATGAACCAGATTGCTTTCGTCACTAATGTGGCTTCAGATAAGATCAAAGGCTTTCAGAGTGGACAGCTGCAGCAGTATGCCCTTGCCTTCGTCTCAGGGGTTATTGGCCTGGCTTTGTTATTCACCTATTTATGGACCAACTAAAACGATAAAATAATGAGCTTTCTGTTATTGTTCATCGTAATACCTGTCCTGACTGTTATTGGGATATTTTTCAGCAAAAGCCATATGCAGGTTAAATGGACCGCTGTTCTGGGTATGAGTTGCCAGCTGATCACAGCCGGGATTCTCATTTACCTCTTCCTGGCTGCGCGGGCAGCTGGGAATACTGCAGAAATCCTTTTCTCACAGGATATGGTCTGGTACAAGAACCTCAACATACATTTCTTTATAGGGGTTGACGGTGTATCGGTCGCCATGATCGGACTTACTTCCATTGTGATTTTTGCCGGGATATTCGCTTCCTGGGATGTAACTGACCTGCCCAGGGAATTTTTCACATCGCTGATTCTTCTTTCGGCAGGGGTATTCGGGTTTTTTATTTCACTGGACCTTTTCACCCTTTTCCTTTTTTATGAAATTGCTGTGATCCCGATGTACCTGCTTATCGGTATCTGGGGAAGCGGCCCCAGGCATTATTCGGCAATGAAGCTTACTCTTATGCTTATGGGCGGTTCGGCGCTGATCATGCTGGGCTTGCTTGGCCTTTATTTTAACTCAGCCCCGAATGGAGGGCCCCTGACTTTCAACCTGATCCAGATCTCGAAGGTGGCAATTCCAATGCCGGCCCAGCGTTTCTTCTTCCCGTTCCTCTTTGTGGGATTTGGGGTGCTTGGTGCGCTTTTCCCTTTCCACACATGGTCGCCCGACGGTCATGCCTCGGCACCGACTGCTGTTTCTATGCTTCATGCTGGCGTCCTTATGAAACTAGGTGGTTACGGCTGCTACCGCGTTGCAGTATTCCTTCTTCCCGGCGCTGCTCATGAAATGGCATGGATTTTTTTGATCCTTACAACAATCGGCGTGATCTACGGAGCTTTCGGCGCTATCTGGCAGAAAGATTTAAAATATATCAACGCATATTCCTCGGTGAGCCATTGCGCCCTGGTGCTTTTTGCCGTGCTGATGATGAACCAGACAGCAATGAACGGGGCCATCATGCAGATGATCTCCCACGGTATCATGACAGCCCTTTTCTTTGCACTGATCGGGATGATTTACGGACGTACGCACACAAGGTATATAAACGAGATGGGCGGACTGATGAAAGTCATGCCGTTTCTTGGCGTTGCCTATGTGATTGGCGGGTTAGCTTCACTTGGGCTTCCCGGTTTCAGCGGCTTTGTTGCCGAGATGACCATATTCGTTGGCTCTTTTCAGCATAACGATGTTTTCCACAGGGTTGCAACCATAATCGCCGCTTCTTCGATTGTGGTGACAGCCGTGTATATCCTGCGTGTTGTCGGTATCCTGCTTATGGGCAAGATAAAAAATCCGGAATTCAATCATATTACTGACGCCAAATGGTTTGACCGTATGAGCGTTGTTACCCTTATCCTTGGTATTACCGCTATCGGCCTGGCCCCTCTTTGGCTGAGCGATATGATCAATAACGGACTGGTTCCGGTTATGCAGAGGATATTGATGGCAGGCCCCGTTATTCATTAAATCGAAAAAAGTAGAAAACAAATAAATATCTGACCCATGTTGATCATGAGACACGAATTACTGCTGATCGCCATCACGGTAATTCTATTGCTTGTTGAGATTTTTCTTCCCGGTGATAAAAAGAGCAGGGTTATAACTCTTGCCATCTTGCTGATGACGGCTGTTCTCATCCTTGGTTTCGTACCGGGACCGTCGGGCACCCTGTTCGGTGGGATGTATCAGACCACTGCACTGATCAGCATGCTTAAAAACATCCTGAATATAGGGGCGCTGATCGTGATGATCCAGAGTGCAGACTGGCTCAGGAAACCTGAAAATAAAGAAAAGATCAGCGAATATTATATTCTGTTGCTTTCAACTCTTATCGGGATGCAGTATATGCTTTCTTCGGGAGATTTCCTGATGTTCTACCTTGGACTGGAACTGGCGACCATTCCCCTGGCAGCTCTTGCTGCTTTCGAACGTTTCAAGGAGAAATCTGCTGAAGCAGGTGTAAAATTTATTTTCTCGTCAGCATTATCATCCGGCATATTGCTTTACGGCCTTTCAATGATTTACGGCACTACCGGAACCCTGTACTTTGCTGAAGTCGGGCCGGCTTTCACCGGCACCCCTCTGCAGGTTCTCGGTTTTATATTTTTCTTCGCCGGCATGGCTTTCAAAATTTCCCTGGTTCCTTTCCATCTCTGGACGGCCGACGTTTACGAAGGAGCCCCTGTAAATATCTCTTCTTATCTTTCGGTTGTTTCAAAGGGGGCCGCTGCCTTCATTTTAACGATTCTTCTGTTCACCGTGTTCAGCAAGATCGCACTGATGTGGAGCAATGTACTTTATATAATTATAATATTGACGATCACGATGGGGAACCTCTTTGCCATCCGCCAGCAAAACCTTAAACGATTCCTTGCATTTTCTTCAATCGCACAGGCAGGTTTTATCCTGTTGGGTATCATAGGGCAAAGCCAGTATGGTATGACTACCGTGATTTATTTCGTCCTTGTCTATATCTTCTCAAACCTCGGTGCCTTCGGTGTGGTTTCCATTATTTCTAATCGTACGGGCTGTGAAACGATCAATGATTATGATGGTCTGTACAGGACAAATCCAAGGCTTGCAATGATGATGATGCTGTCACTTTTTTCACTTGCAGGTATTCCCCCGGTAGCCGGTTTCTTCGGAAAATTTTTCCTCTTTGCCGCAGCAGCCAATCACGGGCTTTATATACTTGTCCTGATCGCCATTATCAATACGATCATTTCATTGTACTATTACCTGCTTGTTATCAAGGCCATGTTCCTGAATCGCAGCGACAGGCCGATACCGAAATTTAAAAGCGATTTCTATACAAGCCTGGGCCTTATTTTATGCCTGGCAGGTATTTTTGCCGTAGGTATCGCAAGCACTATATTTGAAGCAATTAACGGATTGAGTTTCGGACTGTACTAACAGGTAGCGAGGAATGAGGTAGCGAGATAGCGAGAAGCGAGGTAGCGAAATAGCGAGAAGTGAGGTAGTGTTTGGCGAAACCAAAATGAGCACACAGATGAAATATACCATTGGTGCGAATAAATAAAAGAATAATTATGCTGAAAGGGAAACATACTGTTATCGAAATAGCAGGAGTTCGTTGCACTGTTGTTGAAACCGGGGCCTCAGACGAAAGGATAGCTTTTATTAAAGAGATCCTTGAATTCAACGGATACGAAGTAAAGACCGAGAAAGAAAAGGCCAAAGACGGGACTCTTCTTGCTACTTCTGTTATCGGAGTAACTGATATCCTGTTCAATGCCATGATCAATCTTTATGAGAGAAAACTGCTCAGGAAGGATGGCCATATACTCAATCCATCTTACTGGAACCAATGGCCGGAAAAGGACTGGGATGTGCCGTATTACCAGGTTCAAAGATAAGTAGCGAAATGGTGAAATAGCGAAATAACAGTTTCGCTACCTCACTTCTCGCTACCTCGCTACTTCACTAAGATGAAGAAATATTACAAATACTTCGCCTGCGCAGTCGCCCTGCTTTACTTCTTCCTGGGTTTTTATGTACTTTCAAGTAAGCAACTGGCGTACCTTCCTCAAACTATAAAAGTCACTTTTTCATTATTTCTCTTTCTCTACGGAGCCTTCCGCCTGGCCAGGATATGGTCAAAATCACGGGAAGAAAGTGACGAATGACCGATTTTTCTTGCATTTTCCTTCGATTCCGTATATTTTAGCCTATTAATTTTAAGGACGCAATAATATTATTCATAAATTTGTGTTTCTGTTCTGATAAACTTGCTGATTTTTAGCGCTTAATGATAAAATGAAAACAGGAAAGCTTGCTGGGTGGAAATTCGGGATGGCAGGGTTGATAATCCTGCTGTTTTTTGCTTCCTGCGGTGGTGGAGACCATGGCATTCAAACCGACACACCTACATCGGGCCGGATCAAAGTAGGAATCGATGACTCTTACCGCCTTTTACTGGATACCGAGATTTACACGTTCGAAACGTTTTACAAGAATTCAAAAATTGATACTGTTTACGGTAGCGAAGCTGATATCATTGACCTTTTTATGAAGGATTCCCTGCCCCTTATAATTGCAAGCCGCAAACTGACAGTTGATGAGGAAAAATATCTCAATTCAAGGCAGTTTATCCCGAAGACAACGCTGATTGCATTTGATGGAGTTGTGTTTATCGTCAATCCGGGCAATCCCGACACCAACCTGTTCTATGATAAAATCCTGGGAATATTCAAGGGAGAAGTAAAAACATGGAAAGAAATCAGGCCGAAATCCAAATTAGGGGATATTAAAGTAGTATTCGACAATTACAAGTCAGGTAACCCCAGGTATTTCAGAGAAAAATTTAATCTAAGCAAACTGCCTTCAAACTGTTTTGCCGTGAATTCCAATGCCGAGGTGATTTCATTTGTAGAGAAGAACCTGAATGCAATAGGTGTTATCAGCGTAAACTGGATCAGCGATAAAGAAGATACCGTATCCAACAATTTCCTGAAACGTGTAAAGGTGGCAGGTATAAGTACACCCGGCAATAATGAACCCGGTGCCAGCTTCTACCGGCCTTATCAGGCTTACATTGCACAGGGGGATTATCCTTTCACCCGCAATGTTTACTGCATCAACAGGCAGACATACAGGGGGCTGGCTTACGGTCTTTCTTCATTCATTGCAGGAGAGAAGGGGCAGTTAATCGTGCTGAGGTCGGGGATGGTACCAGCAGCCATGCCGGTAAGGATAGTTGAAATTAAACATTAATCATAGCATATAAAACCTTATGATGAGCAATTTAAAAAAGACAGGACTGGTTGTAGTTTTAGTACTTGTGTTCCCGTTTCTGTCGGAACTCCGCGCCCAGGATCTGAAAGCCGCAATCCGGCTTATGCGCAGTGAACAGTTTATTTCTGCCGCTTCTGCTTACAAGGCCTTAATTAAACAAAATCCTGCTGACGGAGACGTCTACTATTATTATGGAGAGAATTTTATAAACGAATATTTCTCCGACACCTCAAATAATTCATTGAAGGAAATTTCAGATTCAGCGAGGATCATTTTCCAGCTTGGTATACAGAAGGACCCGGCTAACCCTCTAAATCTGGTTGGTATGGGAGAGATTGCGATGCTGAACAAGGACATGAATACGGCACGGGATTATTATGCCAAAGCCACAGCCCTTTTACCCAGCAAAATCAATAAAACCATTATCATGGACCCGTCCCGTCAGGCAAATGTCCGTATCAGAATGGCCAATGGCTATGTGAAGGCTGGTATCAAGGACACTGCTCAGATCTTTAATCTCCTGAGAGCTGCGGAAAAACTTGACCCTAAAAATTATGAACTGTTCATTGTCAAGGGAGATGCTTATATCATCCTTATAAATGACGGTTCAAATGCAATTACCTGTTACAATATTGCACAGAGCCTGAATCCCCAGTCGCCTTTCGCAAAACTCCGCATCGGGCAGTTGTGGATGCGGGCGAAACAATACAGGAGCGCCCTCACATATTACGACGATGCAATCAAGATTGATTCCAACTTTGCCCCTGCATACAAAGAAAGGGGATTTCTCCTTGCCAAAGCGAACAGGAATGATGAGGCTAAAAGAGACTTCGCAAAGTTCCTCAAGCTCTCTGCCGGTAATACCACTGCAAGGATACAGTATGTTAATATTCTGTTTGACATCCAGGACTATAAAGAAGCAATAAATCAGCTCAATGAGGTCTACAAAGTAGACTCAGCGAACAATGACCTGAACAGGGCATTAGCCTATGCATACTTTGAGACAGCCCAATATGATAAGGCATTGTATTATGACCGGAAATTCTTTGCTAATGAAAAACCCGACAGGATTCGTGCTGCGGATTATATCTATTATGGCAGGATCCTGGCCAGGAATAAACTGGATGAGCAGGCCTATGAAAAACTCCTGAAAGGATATGAAATGGATTCAACGAAACCTGAACTTCTCTCAGAAGCAGCCCTCTGCCTTACGAAGGTAAAGAAGTATGATAAGGCGATAGAGGTGTATCAGAAAAAGATTGTCCTGAAAAAAGCCGCTCCGATGGATTATTATAATCTTGGCAAGATATTTTACAATGTCAGGAATTTTGAACAGGCCGACACCAACCTGGCTATTTTCAACCAGTTGCAGCCTGATCATGTTGCCGGATTTGTATGGAGGGCTAGGACTAAATCGAACATTGATTCGACCAGCAAGGAGGGCCTTGCCAAACCCATTTATGAAATCATCATTACAAAGACCCAGTCTGATACTGCAAAATATACGAAGGAACGCATAGAATCTTTTTATTATCTTGCGTATTATTACTTCCTGCAGTATGCCCAGACCAAGAACAAAGAGTATGCTCTTCAGGCCATCAATTACAGCAACAGGGTATTTGCGATCGACCCGAAAGACGAGAAAGCAGAAAAAGCAAAGCAAATCATTGATAATCTTAAAAAGTTTATGAATTAGAAGGTATTGTTAATCAATCAATATTTTTATACTTTTGTAACCCTGCAAAAAATAGGAACAAAAAAAATTCAAGTATTTTATAACTTAAATTCAATTAACGATGAGCAACAAAAGCAGCAAAGGCGGATTAATGGACGCCTTAAGATCGGTGTTTACGCTAGGAGCAATGATCATAGCCCTTATCGTATCTTACTTACTGTTCAAATTTGTAATGGGGAACCCCATCAACTTTGAAGGTAATAATCCTGCAGGCACTCCGCTGCCGGGGAACTATCTCGGTATCATTTACAAAGGGGGAATGATCGTACCTCTTCTGATGACGGTTAACCTTATTCTGATTATTTTCTCAGTTGAGCGTCTGATCACGCTGACCCGTGCAAGCGGTAAAGGCAGGATCAATGTGTTCGTGAAGAACCTCCAGACCCTTCTGGATAACAACAAAATCGAAGATGCTATCGTAGCTTGTGACAAGCAGAAAGGTTCGCTGGCGAATGTTATGAAAGCCGGACTTGTCCGTTACCGCTCACTTCAGGATGACAAAACCATGGTAAAAGACCAGAAGATTGTTGCCCTGCAGAAGGAGTTTGAAGAAGCCTCAGCTCTTGAGCTTCCGATGCTTTCGAGAAATCTCGTCATCCTTTCAACCATTGCTTCGATCTCCGTGCTGATCGGTCTTCTTGGAACGGTACTTGGTATGATCCGCGCTTTCGGTGCTTTGGCGCAGGCTGGAAGCCCTGATGCCCTTGCCCTGGCAACCGGTATTTCTGAAGCGCTTATCAACACTGCTTTCGGTATCACCGGATCATTATTGGCCATTGTGCTTTACAATAGCTTTTCAACACAGATCGATAGTTTTACCTATAAAATTGATGAGGCAGGATTCAGCCTTGTACAGTCATTTGCCGCTTCTTCCAAGTAATATTTTTGGCGTATCAGCAAATTAAGTACATCATTTCATGTATTTTTAATTTAAAACCAGAATCCCATGCCAAAGATAAAACCACCGGTTAGAACACCGCATATAGACATGACACCCATGGTGGATTTGTTTTCTGTGCTTCTGATCTTTCTGTTGTTAACGGCATCATTCCGGCCCCAGGAAGCGGCGGTGATCACTACCCCCCAGTCGATTTCAGAGAAAACGGCTCCGGATGCTGATCTCATGACCATCTTCGTTGCGAAGGACGGGAAGGTATATTTCAATATCGACAACGGCAGAGATACTTCGACCCATTTCCGCAGTAAATTGTTGGAAAAAATCGGGGAACAGTATAAGATCAAATTTACCAAAGCAGAAATTGCCAAATTCGGCACCATGTCGTCATTTGGATTACCGATCAAGGACCTGAAAACCTGGCTCAACACAAAGGAATCCAAAGACAAGGATAAACTGCAAACAGGAATCCCAATGGATTCAACAGATAACCAGCTCGCCTGGTGGGTTCGTGAAGCCCGCCTGACTAATGTCGGGGCCGAAGTCGCCATCAAGGGTGATGCTGATACTGACTATAAGTTAGTCAAGAAGGTCATGGACTTGTTACAGGATAACAAGGTGAATAAATTTAATCTCGTTACCAATCTGCAGCATCAGGAAGTCACTCTCAAGGACCTTCCTCCCGCAGCGAAGTAATCAGAACCCATAACGTTTAAGAAAATCCAATATGGCCGAAATAATTCAAGAAGAAAAAGGTAAAAAAGGCGGAAAACGCAGACCGAAGAAGCAGAGCACCCGCATCGACATGACCCCCATGGTCGACCTGATGTGTTTGCTGATCACCTTCTTCATGCTTACCACTGCGTTCAGCAAAGCGAAGGTAATGGTCATCACGATGCCTGACAAGGAAAACAAAGATGATAAGGATAAGAATCAGCCACAGATCGCGGCTTTCCGTACACTGAACATCATCCTTTCAGAAGGCAACAAGGTGTATTATTACATCGGTATGGCCGACCCCAAAAAACCACCTCTTCCTGCGCTGATCAAAACTGATTTCAGCAAGGACGGTATCCGGAAAATTTTACTGGATAAAAACCGCGACCTGTTTACAAAGATCGCTGAATACCGTGATAAACGTGTCACCGGGAAAATTGTGGTGGCTGATACAACACTCGACAGCGAGATCAAGAAAATGAAGAGGGATGATAAAAAAGGCCCCATCGTCCTGATCAAAGCTGATGAGAAAGCAAAATACAAGGACATTGTCAACATCATCGATGAGATGGCAATATGCAATATCGCGAGTTATGCTATTGTAGATATCAACTCTGTCGAAAAGGACATGCTGAAAAATGCTCCGAAATAAATTTTTTAATGAAATTAAAATATAGACCGTATGGCAATTGAAAAACAGCGTGAAGAGACGCTGGAGGAAATCGTCTTCAAGAACCGTAATAAGGAATACGGCTCATATGTTCTTCGAAAGAAGTACAGCCGGTATCTTACGATTTCTTTGATCGTTGGTATCCTCATCCTTTTGTCCGCCGCTGCCTATCCTTTAATCAATGCTTACCTGAACAAGGAAAAGCTGCTCAGGGAAAAGGAGAAGTCAGTAACGGCTGAAATGCTGAACATGCCCAAAGAAGACCTGCCTCCTCCTCCTCCTCCCCCTCCTCCGCCTGAAGCACTCGTGGAGAAAGTGAAGTTCACCGCACCCAAGGTTGTGGAAGATACCAATGTGGAATCTGATTTCGGAAAGCAGGACCTGCTTAGCCAGAATAAAAACACCGAAGTCCCGACCGAAGAAGTCCAGGTAGAAGAAAAAGAGGTAAAAACCCAGGTCATTGAACAAAAAGTGGAAGCCGAAGTCTTCCTGATCGTTGAGGAACCTCCTACCTTCCCCGGTGGCGAAGCTGCATTATATAAATGGCTTGGCGAAAACCTGAAATATCCTGAAGAAGCCAAAGAACTTGGTATACAGGGACGTGTTTTCGTTGCCTTTGTTGTGGAGCCTGACGGATCAACCAGTAATGTGGTTGTGAAACGCGGTATCGGTGGCGGTTGCGACGAAGAAGCCATCCGTATTGTGAAAGCCATGCCCAAATGGGGCCCCGGTAAGCAGCGCGGACAACCTGTACGTGTTCAGTTCAACCTGCCTATCAAGTTTACACTGCAGTAAGACTGTAACAAACTTTACCCGGAACCCTTAATTTTTCCAGGATTTCCAGTTTATCAACCGGAGATTTTGGAGGAAAATTAAGGGTTCTCTTTATATGAGCGTATGAACGCTACCCTTCCTTCATTCATAAGCAGCAAATTCAAACTCTGGTCATTTATTTCTATGGTATTGCTCGTATTCGTGCATGGTTACAATATGCACGAACGCTACCTGCAGCCATGGACAATCCCCGGTGAAGGATTGTCCCTGACCGGATTTATTGAGTATTTCTTTGCAAACGGAATATTCCGTTTCAGGATCCCAATGCTTTTTATTATTTCGGGATTTCTTTTCGCGATGCATGATGACCGCCCGTACCGGTTGCGTGCAGGGAAACGCTTTCGCTCCCTTTTTGTCCCATACCTTATATGGAGTGCATTCGGCCTTGCATTCACCTATGGGCTTGAAATGCTGCCATGGGGGCGGGATCTGGTGGGAGGATCACATGTAGTTCAGATTTCCGATAAACAACTGCTGTTACACGACTACCGATGGTACGAGCTCCTGGGGCGCTGGCTTTTAATTCCCGTGCCATACCAACTATGGTTTATCCGGGTCCTTTTTATTTACAATCTGGCTTATCCTGCGATCCGATGGTGTGTTTTAAACCGAATCGGCCGGTGGATATTCTTTGGCTTTGCAATTCTTCTTTGGCTGGGAACAATGGGATTTGTCATCATTGAAGGCGAGGGACTGCTTTTCTTCTCCCTCGGTGTCTGGATCCAAAAAAGCGGTTTCAATATTGAGCAGCCTGCACGCTGGCTGAAACCTTCGATCTGGGGAATTCTTTTCATAAGCCTTGCAGCCCTAAAAACATACCTGGCTCTTACTGCGGAAAATTACACGGGACTGCCCCTATTTCCTGTTCTGACCCTTTTACACAAGATGATGGTTTTGAGTGGATTGATCGCTTGCTGGTATGGCCTGGACCCTCTTGTACGATGGTGTATGAACAAACCATGGTTCGTTTGGCTGACGGCTTTTTCCTTTATGATTTATGCCATGCATGCACCCCTCGTTGCCTACTGCATTGATCCCGCACTCAGGCTGCTCGCACCGCTGAATGTTCCGGGACTAAGTGCATTCGTCCTGCTGCCGGCATTTATTATCGCGTTTTGTATAGGTACCGGCTTGATTTTACGCACATTTGTGCCCAAAGCCTATGCTATTCTGACCGGCGGGAGAGGGATGTGACAGTGTGAATTACGAATTACGAATTACGAATTACGGGTTCATCCTCAACCATGTTTATCACACTCTAATTTAGATTCTGTCCAAAAGAAATCTTTAGTAACTTTGTAATGTTAATTAATTAACAGCAAGAGGTTTCAATATGATAACACTCTCATACAAAGGAAACAACACTTTCCTGGAGGCCGTAAACAAAAAAAGCGGCTCCGACGTGCTGGAATGTTACCAGTGCGGCAAATGTGTGTCGACCTGCCCGGTCTCAAATTTTATGGATTTTCCACCCCGGGAGATCATGCAGATGATCAAGCTGGAGCTTAAAGAAGAGGCACAGATGGCCAACTCCACATGGTTCTGTCTTACCTGTTCAGCCTGCTCGGGACGTTGCCCCCGCGAGATCAATATTCCCGCTGTCATGGAGGCAGTCCGCCACCTGGCCATAGAGGAAAATTTCCATCCTGACTCCAAGCAGGTAAAAAACATACGGAAATTTCACGAGATTTTCCTTGCGATGATCAAACGTTACGGACGGAATTATGAACTGCGTATGATGGCCGAATTCAATATCCGTACCCGCAACCTTTTCAAAGATATGCACCTGGCTCCAACCGCTCTGCTGAAAGGAAAAATTCCTTTAGGCGTGAAGTCAATGAAGAGTGCAAAGGCCATTAAAAAAATGTACGAGATGGCTGAGAAACTTGAACAACTTAATAAATAAGAAGGTTAAAATGAAAAAAGTAACTTATTTCCCGGGTTGTTCCGCCCATGGCACCAGTGAGGAGTTTGACCTGACTGTTAAGATGGTCATGAAGACCTTGGATGTTGAGATGGAGGAGATACCCGACTGGAACTGCTGCGGAGCCACATCGGCACACACCATGAACGAAAGCCTGGCGTATGCCCTGCCTTTGCGCAACCTGGTGCTGGCCGAAAAACTCAGCAACGACACCATGACGATTCCCTGCGCTTCCTGTTACCAGAGACTGAAGGCGACTAAGGTACATATGGATGAGGACCCGGAGCTGGCCAAAAAGATAAACACTGCCGTTGTTGGCGAAGGAAGTTATGAAGGCAGGGTTGCTGTAAAATCGATGCTCCAGTACTGTTATGAAGATATTGGTTTAGAGGCTATCAGGGAAAAAGTAACAAGCCCGGTCAGCGGGATGAAACTGGCCTGCTATTACGGATGCCTTCTTACCCGTCCTAAAGCGATCACCCGGTTTGATTCCCCGGAATATCCAATGTCGATGGACAAGATCGTGGAAGCATTAGGTGCAAAAGCCATGCCCTTCGATTTCAAAACGGAATGCTGTGGCGCTTCCTTCTCCATTTCCGATACCGATGTTGTGCTGCAGCTCAGCGGCAAGATCCTCGAGATGGCAAAGGAAAGCGGTGCCCATGCAATTGTAGTGGCCTGCCCGCTTTGCCAGTCGAACCTCGACATGAGGCAGCACGATATAGAAAAGAAATATAAAGTGAAATATGATCTCCCGGTATTCTATCTGACCCAACTGATGGCGATGGCTTTCGGGTTCCCGAAAGAAAAAATGATGTTCGGCAAGCATATTATTCCCGTCGACTCTGCTCTGGCCCATATTGGAGAAGTTATTGAAGAACCGAAGAAACCTGTAAAGGGTAAAAAAGCCGTTCAGGCAGAAAGTGAGGTTGAATAATGGCAAGAGTTGGAGTATTCGTTTGTTTCTGCGGCGCTAATATTGCCGATTTTGTGGATGTCCCAACGGTAGTTGAGGAAGCCAAAAAGATCAGGGAAGTCAAGTTTGCCGTAGATTATAAGTACATGTGTTCCGATCCAGGGCAGCAAATGATCAGGGATGCCATTGTACAATACAGGCTGACCTCGATTGTCGTTGCAGCCTGCTCACCCCGTATGCATGAGAAGACCTTTCGCAAGGCTCTCAGCGATGCAGGGATGAACCCTTACCTTTTGGAAGTGGCCAATATCCGCGAACATTCTTCATGGGTTCACCAGAAAGATAAAAAAGCAGCCACCGAAAAAGCGGGGGACCTGGTGAGAATGGCAGTCGCCAAATCCATTGCAAACGAGCAGCTGCACGAAATTTCCGTGCCTGTTACGAAACGGGCCCTGGTTATCGGGGGAGGGATTGCCGGCATACAGGCAGCACTTGACATTGCGGATGCCCATATCCCGGTTACTTTGGTTGAACGAAGCCCGTCTATCGGTGGCCGTATGGCCCAGCTTGATGAGACCTTTCCGACCCTCGACTGTTCACAGTGCATCCTTACCCCGAAAATGGTGGATGTGGCTTCACATCCGTATATCGAGCTGATCCCCTATTCGGAAGTTATCGAACTAAACGGGTATGTAGGGAATTACAAGGCCAAAATCCGGAAGAAAGCCTCATATGTGAATTTCAAGACATGTACAGGTTGCGGAACGTGCTGGCAGAAATGCCCGGTGAAAGTCCCCAACGAGTACAACATGGGAATCGATAAGCGCAAGGCAATTTATACGCCATTCCCCCAGGCCGTGCCTAATAAACCCGTTATCGATGCTGAGCACTGCACATACCTGCTGAAAGGGAAATGCGGCATCTGTGCCAAGTTTTGCGAAAAAGGTTCCATTGATTTTAAAATGCAGGATGAAGTTATCGAAAGGGAAATAGGCGCTGTCGTTGTTGCAACAGGCTATGACCTTTGGGATGCCACGCCCTATGAAGAATACGGAGTAGGCCGTTACAAGGATATCATCAATTCACTGGAATTTGAAAGAATGGTATCGGCCAATGGACCTACCGGCGGCTTGCCCATAAGGCCTTCCGATGGTAAAGTTCCGAAGACAGTCGTTTTCATTAAATGCGTAGGATCCCGTGACAAGGCAAAGGGCATAGAATTCTGTTCGAAGATCTGCTGCATGTATACAGCCAAGCACGCCATCCTCCTGCATCATAAAGTACATGATTCAAGGGCCTACATATTCTATATGGACATCCGTGCGGCAGGCAAGGGATATGAAGAATTTGTAAACCGCGCTCAGGTTGAAACCGGTGCCGTGTATCTCCGCGGCCGCGTTTCAAAGATCTACCAGAAAGGTGAAAAGCTGATGGTTCGTGGAGAAGACGGTCAGCTCGGGAGGGAAGTTGAAGTTGAAGCCGACCTCGTGGTTCTTGCAACCGCCATTATTCCTTATAAAACAAACCCCGCCCTGGCCCAGCTTTTAGGAATTTCATACGATAAATACGGGTACCTTTCAGAGGCCCATCCGAAATTACGCCCTGTCGAAACTGCAAAGGCAGGTATTTTCCTTGCAGGTTGTACCCAGGCCCCAAAGGATATTCCTGATACCGTAGCCCAGGCATCGGCCTGTGCAGCAAAGGTCTGTGGCCTTTTCGCAGGCGATACGATGAAGAAAGACCCGATGATCTCGACGGTTAACAATGAATTCTGCAGCGGCTGCCAGAACTGTGTTCAGGTATGCCCTTACCAGGCTATTGTCACAGAAGAGATACCTCTCGGGCATGGTGCCAGGGAAATGCGCACCGTGGCGAAGATCAACGAAGGCGTTTGCCAGGGATGCGGCTCCTGCGTTGCCGTTTGCCGTTCCATGGCAATCAACCTGGCTGGTTTTACAGATCCTCAAATTATTAACGAGATAGTTGCCATCTGATGGAAGAAGTAAAAGACAAGATCGTAAGCATAGAAAAACCCGAACTGCTTGCTCCTCCTGACTGGAAGCCGGTGATCGTGGGCATTCTCTGCAACTGGTGTTCCTATGCGGGATCGGACCTTACCGGCACCTCCCGTACACAGTATCCGCCGAACATCCGGATCATCCGTGTTCCCTGTTCGTCACGCGTGGACCCCTGGTTTATCATTAAAGCTTTACAGACCACTGCGGATGGTGTGCTGATCTCGGGCTGTCATCCGGGGGATTGCCATTATATCAGCGGGAATTATTATGCCCGCAGGCGTTTTCTCGTGACCAGGGAACTGCTGAAAATGGTCGGGTTTCATGAGCACAGGGTCCAGTTCAGCTGGGTTTCGGCTGCCGAAGGCGCTAAATTCGCCCAGGTCGTGAAAAAAGTAACCGAGGATGTCGTAAAACTCGGGCCTCTTCATTTGTATAAAAAAGAAAATTTCAACAAATAATGGACTACTCAAAACAAATCCAGGACATTGCGGCAAAGCTGTTTGCAGATGGGAAGATCGACGTATTCGTCGGCTACCGTATGAACGGCTTTGACGACAACCAGGTTCCGGTTGTGATCACCGATCCGAAAGAAGTGTCCACGCTTGTTTTTACCGAAAAATCGGTGTTCAACCTTTCGAACTACCTGAAAGCCGACCATACCCGGAATAAACGTGCAGGCCTCGTGGTTAAGGGCTGCGACAGCCGCTCGCTCAACCTCCTGCTCACCGAAAGCCAGGTGAAGCGCGACAGGCTTTATATTATCGGCATAGCCTGCGAAGGGGTTGTTGACGACAAAGGACAAAAAATGCAGAACTGCATCGAATGCATTGTCCCCGACGCGGTCGTTTATGACGAAATGCTTGGCAATCCTCAGGGCCGGAAAGATTATATTGTGAATGCCGACATTAAGGCATTAGCTGAAAAGGGACTTGTGGAACGTCGCGAATATTTCGAAGAGATCTTCGAAAACTGCATCCGCTGCAACGCCTGCCGTCATTCCTGCCCGCTTTGCTATTGCGCCAAATGCTGCATCGACCAGGAAACTGCGTCGCTCTACAATGGGTCGAACACGGCTTCCAGTGCCTTCCATGCACTGATGACCTGGTCCTTACACCTGGCCGGTCGTTGTGTTGATTGCCGCAATTGTGAAAAAGCCTGCCCAAGCCATCTGCCATTGCATCTTTTGCACAAGCAGAACGAAAAAGTGATCTTCGAAAACTTTCAGAACCACCTGGCAGGTGTTGAAGAAGGCGAACGCGGAGCTTTCTACAAATACAGCCTTAAGGACCCCGACGATTTTATCATGTAATCCGAACGACAGATTATGAGCTTTTCAACTTTTGTTACCGATAAAGCTGGCTTGCAGAAAATGTACGAAGCCATCATCAGCAAACATGAAACCTATGCTCCCGTTGAGAAATTCGGGAAATACGATTATAAAAAAGTTTCATCCCTGAAAGAATGTGACCCGGATTCACCCATTGCTGAAACGATGAGCGTGAAATCCTTGTTTTTCCCCCGATCATCAAAGATCATGAAATATGAGGCAACAAGCGCCGGGACCAGCATCCTTGAAACAGACCAGGATCCGCTGACAGCCCAGCGCGTGGTTCTTGGAGTGAAACACTGCGATGCACGCGGATTACAGGTTTTAGAAGCTGTGAACAAATGGGATTATATCGACAGCGATTTCCTGAAACGCAGAGAGAATACAGTGATCTTCTCTGCCCGCTGCGATAAAGCCGGCACCCATTGTTTCTGTACATCTCTTGATTATGATCTCGAGAACCTTGATGCACTTGATATTGCAGTTGTGAACGGAGCAGAAGGGAAGATTTATCTACAGGCCCGGACCGAAAGAGGAGAAACTTTTTTGAAGGAAAAGCTTGAAAAAAGTACAATGTACAATGTACAAAGTACAAATGATGAATCAGAGATGAAGAAGCAGTATGTTGCTTTTACAGCTTCTTTCAGACTGAAGATGGATTATAAGGACATCAATGAAAAGATGGCCAAACGATTCGATTCCCCGGCATTCGAAGAGGCATCACGTAACTGTGTCAGCTGCAACACCTGCGCTTTTATTTGTCCGACCTGCCATTGCTTCAAGATCTCCGATGAAAAGATCAAGGACACGGGTGTCCGTTACAAGAGTTATGATTCTTGCAATAACGTTTATTTTACACTGGAAGCCGGTGGCCATAATCCCCGCCCGGCAAAGTACCGCCGCTGGAGGCAAAGGTCGATGCATAAATTCGTTTACTACAAGGAACGTTTTGGCGTAAACCTTTGTGTGGGCTGCGGACATTGCGCAATCTCCTGCCCGGTGAACATCAGCATTTTTGACGTAGTTAACCATATTGCATCAACTCCTGTTGGATCGTAATACGATGATCGGAAAAAGCGAAAAACGAATGGCGAAAAGCGAAAATATTAATTCGCTTTGTTATCATTTGCCGATACACAATCGTGTATTCTCAGGCACTCTGAGACGTTTTTTACTAATTGCCGGTCCTGGTATTTCAATTTTTTTATTTCGCTTTTAACTTTTCGCTATTTAAATTTTATGGAAGCATTATTAGTTCCCTCTCTCGCCAAAGTTGACCGGATCATCCAGGAAACACCTGATGTTCGCACGTATAGGCTGAAATTCAAAGACGACAGTGTTACCGAAAAATTTTCCTGGCTGCCGGGTCAGTTTGTTGAATTTTCATTGCTGGGTTCCGGGGAATGCACTTTTTGTATTTCATCATCGGCCACCCGGAAAGGATACTTTGATTGTTCCATCAAAAGGGCCGGAGTTGTTACTGCCGATATCCATTCCGATATTGAGGAAGGCGATGATGTTGGCATCCGGGGCCCCTACGGCAATTATTTCCCCCTGGATGACATCAAAGGGAAGAACCTGCTGTTCGTCGGCGGAGGTATTGGACTGGCGCCATTACGTTCACTGATACAGTACTGTATTGACAACCGCGGCGATTATAAAGACTTTACGATACTTTATGGTGCACGCACATCCGCCGACATCTGTTATAAGGAAGAAATTGAAGAATGGAAGAAAAATACAAGCATCAAAGTGGTGCTTACCATTGACAAACCTGAAGATACCTGGAAGGATAATGTCGGCGTGGTTCCCAAGATCCTTGAAGAAGTGGTGAAGCCTGAGATAGCCAATACCAAGGTGATCACCTGCGGCCCGCCCATTATGATCAAGTACACTCTTCAGTCGCTTGACCGCCTTGGATTTGCGCCAAAAGATGTGATCACCACCCTCGAAATGAAAATGCAGTGCGGCCTTGGAAAATGCGGACGCTGCAATATCGGCAGCACATACATCTGCAAGGACGGTCCTGTTTTCACCTATGAGCAGCTGAAAGCCCTGCCCGACGAGTTCTGAGGCCTCAGGTAAGAATATCTTTTTTGCGGTAAAGAAACCCTGATAGAAGGACAAGCAGGAAAGTAAGTGCCAGGAAAAGAAAAATCCTCCAGAACTCAGCACTGTATGAGGGATTAAGCACTTCAACATTCACCCATTTGAAAGGACTCACATAGCCAAAATATCCCTTAACGCCGCTAAGGCGCGAAATGGTAAAGAGGAAATAAAGCACAAGCACCAATCCCACACAAAAAAATGTCACCGGCCTTGCTCTTCTTATTAGGCCTGCAACCAAAAGCCCCAGGGCCCCGAACAACAGGTTAAGAAGAAAGGTATACAGGGTAAGTACCATGAATGGCTGTATCCTGAAATCCCCCGATTTAAATACCTCCAGTGAAATAAAGCTGACAAGGCAGGCAATGATATTCAGAAAGACCACGTTAAGGAATGCAAGAGCAGATTTCGTGGCAAAGATCTCACCCCGGCTTATGGGCCTCGACATAAGGAACTCGGCAGTCTTGTTGTACTCTTCTTTTAACAATATGTTGGAAGTAAGCACCATGGAATAGATACTCCCAAGCAGCATCATATAAACAATATTGTTTGCTGCGTAAAATCCCAGGCCCGAAAAAATATCATTGATATTGCCGAATCCCCTGGCTTTCATCGCTGCCATGGGCACCAATTTTACCATACCCATGATCTGCTGCTGGTACTCGAGTACGCTGCGGAATAAGGACATGGTAAAAAAGATAAGGGCGCAAATGATCACCGACCACAGAATCAGGCTCCTGGCATTTCGGCGGAATTCCATATGAAACAAAATCCGGTTCATCTTTCAAACCCTGTTTTACCTGTAATAATGCAGGAAGATCTCTTCCAGCGGAGGTTCTTCAATGCTCAGGTTTTCTATCCTTAACACTGATAAACGCTGTATTAACTCATTGATGTCGCCCGAAAACATGAACACTATGCTTTTAGCGCTTTCTGCCTGAAATGATTCAATTCCTTTAATGTTCAGCTCCTGCCGGGGCGATTCATCAGAAAACAGAACCCTGACTTTTTTCAGTTGTTTGTCCCTGAGAGCCGTAATTTCATCCGATTTAATGATCCTGCCGTCTTTAACGATCGCAACCCTTCGGCAAAGGGCCTGCACTTCACTGAGTACATGTGAAGAAAAAAATATCGTGACACCCCTTTTGTTTTCTTCGGCCAGCAGGTTGAACAAGCGGGATTGAATCAAGGGATCCAGTCCGGTCGTGGGCTCGTCGAGAACAAGCAGGTCTGCATGATGTACCAGTGCCTGAATGATATTCACTTTCTTTTTATTGCCTGTGGATAGCTCAGGGATCCTGCGATCGAGGTCGAGTTCCATCAATCCGGCCAGTTCACGTATCCTGTCTTCGCTTTTATTCCCCCCATAGAATGCCGCTCCGAACCTGAGAAATTCGTGAACCCTCATGGTATCGTACAGGTTGGCATCGGAAGGAACATAGGCCAAACGGCTCCGTATCTGTTTGGAATCCTTAACGATATCAAGACCGAATATCTTTGCACTTCCTGAAGTAGGGAAAATGAGATTTAAAAGAATCCGTATTGTTGTGGATTTACCGGCGCCGTTTGGACCAATGAAGCCAAAGAATTCTCCCTGTTTTACCGACAGGCTTACATCCTCAACACCCCGGGCATGACCGTAGTACTTGGAAAGATGCTTTATTTCAATAATATTTTCCGACACGGTCATTATTTCAGAACCAGTATTAAGGGACTCCAAAAATACTTTAAAAACCCGCTGAAACCAAATCAGGGACTGCAAATTGCAATCGGCCCGGGACGACCAATTTAACATATTTGACATATGTCATTTTGTAACTCCGATGAAATATCGCAGCTTTGCAGCACAAAACATAACATTTGATGGAGAAACACCTGGTTGCGATGATGCGCAACCGTGCTATACATTATGGCCAACGCGAGGTATTCAGGTATAAAGAGCCTGGCGCGAAAAATTACAGCAGCTATAACTGGCAGGAACTGTCGGGCATCACCGACCGGGTTGCGAAATCCTTGCTGGCTTTGGGATTCGGACCGAAATCAAACATTGGCATATTCAGTGACAATAAACCACAATGGACCATTTCCGATCTTGGAATTCTTGCAATCAGGGGAGTGGTAGTTCCGTTTTTCGCAACAGCTTCGCAACAGCAGCTTAAATATATTTCAGATGAAACCAGGATGGAGATCCTCTTTGTCGGCAACCGGGAGCAGCTCAAAAAAGCCGTATGGTTGTTCGGAAATTCTTCCACCCTGAAAAAAGTAGTGTGTTTTGATGAAAACCTTTCTGCGGATGAGGACGCCCGTTGTATAAACTGGAGTGAATTTCTCAAACTTGGTGAAAGCGGAACATACAGCGACCGGCTTGAACAGCTATTGCTCGAGGCAAAGCCGGATGACCTGGCAACGATTATCTATACTTCAGGGACAACAGGTGAACCCAAGGGGGTAATGCTGGGCCATGATAATTTTACAAGCTGCTTTATAAATCATGATGAACGTCTGGATGTTTCGGAGAAAGACGTCTCTCTCTGTTTTCTGCCACTAAGCCATATTTTTGAACGGTCCTGGACATTTTACATGCTGTACAAGGGGGCGGTCAACGTATACCTGGAGAACCCGAAGCTTGTAATCGAAGAACTTCCCATAGCCAGGCCCAGCGTGATTTGCACTGTGCCCAGATTCTTCGAAAAGACCTATGAAGCAATCAGGAAAGAAGAAGCCGGATGGTTGCCGGTCAAGCGGAAAATATTTGAATGGGCTGTGAAAACGGGCCACGAGTATTCGGACTGCCTTAAGAAAAATGAACGGCCTCCCTTTGGATTAGCATTCAGGCGGGAAATTGCTGATAAGCTGGTATTGAAGAAACTCAGATCGATCTTTGGCGGTAATATCCGTTTTATGCCTTGTGCAGGCGCGGCCATCAGGCCCGAACTGCTGAGGTTTTTCCATGCAGCCGGATTGTTTGTGAATTACGGTTACGGGGCAACGGAAACAACCGCTACAGTTTCCTGTTTCAGGGACGATGTATACGAATTTGAGGCCAGCGGAACAGTGATGCCAGGAACGCTGGTCAAAATAAGTGATTCGGGTGAGATTCTTATCAAGGGGGCCACTGTTTTTAAGGGCTATTACAACAAGCCCACGGAAACCGCCAAAGTGTTGAAAGACGGCTGGTATCATAGCGGTGACCAGGGGACCTTCAGTGAAGCCGGAAACCTTATTATGCTTGACCGGATCAATGATATATTCAAAACCTCGGGTGGAAAATTTGTCTCACCCCAGAAGGTTGAACTCCTGCTGAGCGAAGATCCTTTCATAGAACAGCTTGTTGTATTGGGCGACAACCGCAAGTTTATTTCAGCTCTCATTGTCCCTTCTTTTAATGCTCTCAGGACCGAGTTCCCTGCCATCAGCAAAGAATTACCTGATGAAAAGCTTTTGATTGCCGATACCAGGATCCTGGAATTTTACAGGAAACGCCTTGAATTTATCCAGGAACAACTGATCCCTTATGAACGGGTTGTGAAATTTACCTTGCTGCCGGAACCGTTCAGTATGGAAAATGATGCATTAACCAGTACGTTGAAAATAAAACGTAAAGTGATCTCGGCCATTTATGCCGGGCTCATTGATGCTATGTATCTATAACGACAGTTTCCAGCGTTTATGAGACCACAGCCAGCTTCCCGGGCTTTTCAGGATGGCTTCCTCCAGTTTTTTCGCATATCTTCTTGTGACCTCCCCTTCGGGCAGGGATGCAGGTTCATCGGCAAGCAATGATGCTGCCACTTCATAATACCCTCGCTTCACGCGTTTCACATCCACGTATACCACGGGGTAGTTGTACATGCGGGCATATTTCTCCGGACCGTGCAGAAAAGCAGTCTGCCGTCCAAGGAATTCAATCCAGTAAGATTTTTCAGCATTGCTTGGACTTTGGTCTGCCGCCATAATATAGACCGAAGGGGTTTGGGCATTTTGTTCAAACACCAGGAAAGTTTCATAGATGGAAGCCAGGGTTGTCCCGAATTTCACACGGCTCCATTTCATGAAGCGGTTGATATATTTATTGCTGAGGGGTTTGTAAAACGCGATGATGGGGTGTTTTGTGAACAGGCCGGGCGACATGCTGCCCCACTCAAAATTGTTAATATGGGCAGGCAGGGCGATAACGCTTCTTCCCTGGGCAAGCCAGGGCTCTATGATCTCAGGGTTTGATATAAAGTACCGCTTTTTTACCGTAGCAGGGAACATTGTAAAACCCTTGATCCCTTCCGCCAGGATATCGGCGAGATTCTTATACACTTTCCCAACTATGTTATCCAGTTCTTTATCGTTTAGTGAGGGGAAGCTTGATTTAAGGTTTGAAATGATCACTTTCCTGCGGTAACCCATGATCCTGTGCAGAAAGAACTGTCCGAAATCCGACAAAAGATAAAGCAGGGGGAAAGGCAGCAGCCCGATCAGAAAAACAAAAAATAAAAAGACACCTGTAAGGAGGAGGTCCATGAGATTGGGTTAAAATTAAACGGATTGTTTTTATTTCAGCAGTTCCCTGAAGCCTTCAACACAGCTTTTCAGATCAAACTCGATCATTTCATATTTCGCAATGCCGTTGATCACGTATGGGTCGTCGGCCATGATGAGTTCAGCTTCAGCCCTGTTTGCGGCATTGAGCATGATAAAGCCACCGTTGCGGGGAACCTTGGGGCCCGAACATACAAGGTTTTTACCGATCCGTGTTTTAATGAAAGCCCGGTGAGCGTCAAGGTATTTATCCACCTCTTCGATAGGCGCCAGGTATTTTGAGTGAAATGCAAACATGCTTATGCGTTTATGCAGCAAAGTTAATTTATTTATTAAATTTACTTTTCGAACCCCTTCCCAATGTTTACTCAAAAACGCCTGCTGCCCGGATTCCTGATAAGTTTTACGCTTGTCATCATGATCCTGCTGGCGAATCATTATACGGGGCTGAACCTGCCTGAAGTCCTTCTCATGCCCCTTCGCTGGCTGCCGATCATCATCTTTTTTATCTATGCAGTGAAAAAAAGGAGCCTGACCACATGGATCTTCTTTTCGATGCTTGCAGGTGTCGAATTCGGTTACGACCTGCCGGTTGTCGCGAAAGAAATGAATCTGGTAAGCCAGATCTTCATACACCTTGTAAAGACTATTATTGCCCCCCTGCTCTTCGGTACATTGGTTACCGGCATTGCCGGGCATGCCGATCTCAAACAGGTCGGAAGGATGGGTTGGAAATCCTTATTGTATTTCGAGATCGTATCGACCATTGCATTGTTCATCGGACTTCTTGCAATCAATATCAGTGGGGCCGGCCACGGAGTAATTGTCCCTGCTGCAATGACCCAGGGAACCCTGCCTGAGGTCCACAGCCAGAGCTGGCGGGATATCATCCTGCATGTATTCCCCGAAAACATTGCCAAATCAATTGCCGAAGGCCAAGTACTGCAAATTGTGGTTTTCAGCATTCTTTTTGGTATTGCAGTGGCCATGGTGAAAGAACAGTACCGGGCGCCCATGCTTCGTTTCACGGAGTCCCTAACGGCAGTCATGTTCAAATTCACAAACATGATCATGCTGTTTGCGCCTTTCGCCGTGTTTTCAGCCATTGCATACAGCGTGGGGCATATGGGCCTGCAGGTTTTGCTGAACCTCTTCGAGCTCCTCGCAACCCTGTATGTATCCCTGATCGCTTTTATGATACTGGTGTTTCTTCCTATCCTGATTTTCCTTAAAATACCGTTGAAAAATTTCATCAGGGCCGTTTCGGAACCTGCAACAATTGCTTTTGCAACTACCAGCAGTGAATCAGCCTTGCCCAGGGCAATTGAGAATATGGAAAAATTCGGGGTGCCGGGGAAGATCGTAGCCTTTGTGATCCCTACAGGCTACAGTTTTAACCTCGATGGCACCACCCTTTACCTGGCCATGGCTTCGATCTTTGTAGCCAATATGGCCGGCATTCATTTACCCTTCGGAACCCAGATCATCATGATGGTCACACTCATGCTCACGAGCAAAGGGGTGGCAGGGGTCCCCCGTGCATCGCTTGTTATTTTGCTTGGCACGGCGGCAAGTTTCGGCCTCCCTGTTTGGCCGATATTTATTATTCTTGGAATTGATGAGCTGATGGATATGGCGCGAACCGCTACAAACGTTATCGGAAACTGCCTGGCTACAGTGGTGATCGCACGATGGGAGGGTGAGTTCGATCTGGAAAAGGCGAAAAACATGGACCTGGAAACAGAATAGTGAATAATTAATACGTTGAATTTATGGCATACGATAAGCAGCTGGCCGAAAGGATCAGCCGTACTTTCGGGATCCTCGGAGTTTTCTTTGAGGAAAAGTTCATGATGGGAGGGATCTGTTATATGGTGAATGACAAGATGTGTGCAGGAGTTGTAAAGAATGAGCTGATGGTGCGCATCGATCCTGACCTCACTGAAACAGCTCTGTCAAAGAAAGGATGCCGGCTTATGGATTTCACAGGCAGGACCATGAAAGGGTTTTTATTTATCGATCCTGAAGGTGCGGATATGGATACCGATCTTGAATACTGGATAAAACTTGCACTTAAGTTCAATCCGAAAGCGAAATCGGGCAAGAAGAAAAAATGAAACAGGCATGACTGAAAAAAGATCCTACGCTCTCATCCTCATCAGCGCCTCCCTGGCTATGCTGATGGTCAAGCTGGATGCCTTTATCGTCAACATCTCTTTACCAACGATAGCCCAGAATTTCGGCTGCTCCCGCGACATCGTTTCCCTGGTACTCCTGGCTTACCTGGTGGCCAGCACAGCCACACTGCTACTCTTCGGGATGCTGGGCGACCGCCTCGGACTGAAGAAGATATACATCAGCGGGTTCATACTGTTTACTGCAGGATCCCTGCTTTGCGGGCTTTCCCCCGGCATCATCACCCTCATTATTTCCCGTTTCATACAGGGACTTGGCGGATCCATGCTTGTTGCCAATTGCCTTGCCATCATAGGCAGGTTCATGCCCCACGACAAGGTGGGTTCTTCCTATGGCATCCTTACGACCATTTCGTCAATCGGTGTTAGTCTCGGCGCCCCCCTTGGAGGCTTCATCACCTATTATGCAAACTGGCACTGGATCTTCCTGATCAATGTACCAATCGGGATTGCAGCGATCTGGCTGTCGGCAAAATATATCCCGGGAGAGACAAAAGAGAAATTTTCGTTCAGCGGGTTTGATATCAGCGGCGCCCTGCTGGCCCTGTTCGCCTTCACCTTCCTTATTCTTTCCTTCAATTCCTTTGACAACAGGGGCGTGGAGGTGGTGATGCCTTACGGAGCGCTCCTCATTGCTGCATTTCTGTTTTACTTTTTTATCAGGAGGGAAAAGAAAGCGCTCCATCCTATCCTTGACCTGAGCCTGTTCAGCATCAAACCCCTGACCTTTGCCCTTATTGCCAGCCTGATGGCCAGCAGCGCCAACTTCGGCTATGCCTACATCATGCCGTTTTACCTTGAAAAAGACCTTCTGCTCACTTCGAATATCGTCGGTATGCTTCTTCTTATCTCATCCCTGGTAGTCATGGTACTCGCCCCGATGGCCGGCAAAATGTCAGATAAAATACAACCGGTAAAGATCTGTACCATAGCACTGATCGTAGGAGTAATTGATTATTCCTACTTTTCATTTGCGCTGGGGATGCTGCAGGTGTGGGTCCCGATCGTATTCCTTTTATTCTCAGGGACCTTCCTTGGACTGTTCCTCTCGCCCAACAATACGATGATCATGAGCATGGCTACCGAAGGCAAACATGGAATTGTTTCAGCCACTTCAAACACGTTTACATCAGTCGCCGCAGTCATTGGTGTTTCTGTTTTCCAGATGGCCTTTTCCTTGACTACAGGAGGTGACAACGCACATCCGACAACGCTTCAAAATATCGGAGGAATACGAAATGCTTTCATCATAGGAGTTGTGTTCCTGGTTGTTGCACTTATATTCACCCGATTTTCCAGCAGGTCACAGGATAAAGCTGCGGCAGTATAATTATATTTTTTGACTGCGGATAAGATTTCCGCAAATCCCATCCGCAGTGTATAATAAACAGTAAAACACAGGGAACATGATCTTCAAAGTATCACATTACGGATGGCAGCCCGATCTTCCTGACCAGAGGGATTACAGGTATGCAGCACCAGCAATTGTACTTAAAAAACTTCCGCGAAAAGCCGATTTAAGGCCAGGCTGTCCGGCAGTTTACGACCAGGGTGAACTCGGAAGCTGCACAGCCAATGCCATAGGAGCAGCCTTTGAATTCGGACTGATAAAGCAGGATGCACCTGCCTTTATGCCTTCACGTTTATTTATATACTACAATGAGAGAGTGATCGAGCACTCGGTCAGCAACGACAGCGGTGCCATGATACGCGACGGCATCAAAACCGTGAACAAGGAAGGCGTTTGCCCTGAGGAAGAATGGCCTTACATCATATCAAAGTTCGCCCTGAAGCCCGGGCCGGCCTGCTATTCGACAGCTCTGGAACACCAGGTCCTGTCTTATCATCGTGTTCCGCGGGAACTCGACCAGATCAAAGGATGTCTTGCCGAAGGCTTTCCCATGGTATTCGGTTTTACAGTGTATGAAAGTTTTGAAAGTGCGGCCGTTGCTGGTAACGGAATTGTTGATCTGCCGGCACCAGGGGAGCATGTCATCGGCGGACATGCTGTGCTCGCCGTTGGCTATGACGAAACAAGCCGCCGCTTCCTGGTGCGCAACAGCTGGAGCGATCAATGGGGCATGAAAGGGTATTTTACAATGCCATACGACTATCTCCTTAACGAAAATCTCTCCGACGATTTCTGGACCATCAGGCTTGTTGAGGAGAATCCGGCAATACAAAAGAATTAATTAATTTAGTGATCGTAATCAGTATTCACCAAAAATCTGAAACATGAAAAAGTATTTTGCAGAATTGATCGGCACATTCAGCCTGGTCCTCTTCGGATGCGGCTCAGCTGTAATTGCCGGCATCTCCCAGACCGGGCCCAGCGGGATCGGACTATTAGGGATTGCCATAGCTTTTGGATTCGCAGTTGTCGCTATGGCGTATGCCATTGGCGGAATTTCAGGTTGCCATATTAATCCCGCAGTTACTATCGGGGTTCTTACTGCCGGAAAAATGAGTGTTCAGGATGCCATCGGCTATATTATTTCACAATGTGTTGGCGCAATTCTCGGCGCCTTTGTACTGTATCTTATTGTAAGCGGAAAGCCCGGTTGGCAGATGACCGAATGGGGTCTTGGTTCAAACGGATGGGGTGAAGGTTACCTCGGAGCATTTAATACATTCAGCGCATTTCTTATCGAAACTGTGATGACCTTCCTGTTTGTTTTTGTGATCCTGGGGACTACGTCTAAATATGGGAACGGAGCAATGGCCGGATTGGCGATAGGCGTCACCCTGATGCTTATCCACCTTGTTACAATCCCCGTAACAGGTACATCTGTGAATCCCGCACGCAGCCTGGGCCCTGCATTGTTTGCCGGAGGTAAAGCGCTTTCACAACTCTGGCTGTTTATTGTAGCGCCTATTGTGGGCGCAGTTATTGCGGCTTTGGTTTGGAAGTTCGGTTTTAATAAAGAAAAATAGGATTAAGTTCAGCATTTTAAGGGCAGGCATTGAAGAAATACCTGCCTTTTTTATTGCTAGAAAATCTTGTAAGTTATTGATTACATGGCGGTTAAAATTTAAAACATCGAGAATTTCCCGGTTTACCCGACGAAGCGATGAAAAAATTAACTGGTTTGTTCATCGGGAAAATTCATCCGTTTAACGGGCAGCAAAGGTTCCAGGCCGAAAACAGCTTTCCCCGGCCTTCTTGGCGTATTAATTTTGCTTCATCAACAACAACAAAACAAAAAGCCATGAAAGCAACAAATACACTCACCAACAATATTCTGAAAAGTCTCCTTATTATTGTAAGCGTTTTTTCAATACAGATAAGCTGCCTGTACGCAGGAAATAATAATTACACTCCGTCTTCTGTACCAACAGTAAATAACCTGATCCAGGCTCTTGCTCCTGCAAGCCCTTTAAGCTGCGACTTTAATGATGCAGAACTCAGTGCCGAAGAGGTTTCAAATCTTGCCCCGGTAGTTCCTTCAGAAGCCGATTTCAACGATGCAGCCGAATTTACATGCAATGTTGCCGCTTTCGCACCGGCAACCCCTTCAGAAGCCGACTTTAACGATGCCGATCCTGAAAATTCCAACATTACTTCACTTGCTCCTATTGCTACAGCAGAAGCTGACTTTAATGACTGACCTCCTGTTACTGTAATGTTGCTCTTCATATCTCCCGGGGTGGATTCGAAAAATCCGCCCCTTTTCTTTTACATCCTTTCATCAGGAAAATAAGAAATTAGTACTTTTGGGTATGATTGATTTACGAAGCGATACTGTTACTCGCCCTTCAAAAGAGATGCTCGGGGCTATGTTCTCGGCCAAAGTAGGGGATGATGTGTTTCATGATGATCCTACCGTGATCATGCTTGAAGAAAAAGCAGCCGCCCTGATGGGAAAGGAAGATGCCCTGTTTTGTCCTTCGGGCACAATGACAAACCAGATTGCCGTTAATGTTCATACCCGGCCCGGCGACGAAGTGATCTGCCATAAGCATTCCCATGTATATTATTATGAAGGCGGGGCCATGATGAAGAATTCAGGCGTATCGGTTTGCCTGCTTGAAGGGGAACACGGCCGGATCAATGCAGCTGGTGTCGCCGCCCACATCAACCCCGATAATGATGTTCACCGGCCGGTCACCACCCTGGTCGAGGTTGAGAATACCATGAATAAGGGAGGAGGATCGGTTTATAAGTACGAAACCCTTGAAGAGATCTCCCTGGTCTGCCGGGAACACAATCTCAAATATCATCTTGACGGAGCCAGGCTCTTCAATGCACTTGCCGAAACAGGCGAGACCCCTCTGAAATATGCCAGGCTTTTCGATTCTGTTTCCATTTGCCTGTCGAAAGGACTGGGTGCACCTATAGGCTCCTTGATCATCGGCGATAAGGCCTTTATCAAACGGGCCCGGAGGGTAAGGAAGGCATTCGGAGGTGCGATGAGGCAGGTGGGTTATCTTGCCGCCGCAGGTATTTATGCACTCGATCACAATATCGTCCGCCTGAAGGAAGACCATTCAAGAGCCCGCCACATCGGCAAGCTCCTCGAAGCCATGCCTTATATTGACCAGGTCATGCCGGTTGAAACGAACATCCTTATCTTCACACTTAATAATAAATACTCTGAAAAGGAATTCCTGTCGAAGCTGAAAGAAAAAGATATCCATGCCATGCCTTTGGGCCCGCAGGTCGTAAGGTTTGTGACCCATCTGGATTTTACCGACAGTATGCTGATGAAGGTGGATGAGGTGCTGAAATCCTTATAAAAGCAGGTTTACGGCAATCATCCGGAGTTTATTTGAAGATAGCACTTTCCTTATCCAGTTTCTGCATATCCTCATCGGAAAGCCTGAACGATAGCGCCCCCGTATTTTCCTTTACATGCGATTCCTTTGTTGCTCCGGGAATTGCCACAACAGTGTTCCCGTTATAGTTTACCAGCCAATTTAAAGCAACCTGAGATGTTGTGACATTGTATTTTGCAGCAAGCTCTTTCACCAGATTGATGACCGGGCGGGTTTTCTCAATCCCCGCAGGTTTGAACAGGGAAGTATGTTTTCTCAGACCTATGTTTTTAAGCAATTCGGGATTATCATGGAATTTCCCGGTGACCATGCCCTGGGCCAGTGGAGAATATGCAATGATTGAAATGCCCAGCTGCTTTGCCATCGCCATTGTGCCGTTGGTTTCAATCTTACGGTTAAGCAGGCTGTACGGAACCTGGTTCGAGGCCAGGGGAATGCCCTTTTTGTCAAGGACTTCCCAGGAGTTTTTCATCTTCTGCGCCGAAAAATTACTGACCCCGATATACTTAATTTTTTTCATTTTGAACAGTTCCGCCATTGCAGCTACTTCGCTTTTCTCGTTCGAAAAGCCCCAGGGCTGGTGGATCTGGTAGAGGTCGATCGGATAAGGGGAAAGAGCTTCAATACGCTCGTCAATTGTTTGGGGTATGTTTGATGCAAAACGGAATATGGGCCACCATTTTGTGGCGATCAGGACTTCGCCGGGTTTTGTGCCTGCTGCCTGAAGCGCTTTCGACAGGGCTTTTTCCGAGGCTCCCTTTCCGTATATCTCGGCTGTGTCAAACCAGTTTAGGCCTCCTTCGAGCGAGAGCTTAACCACTTTATTGATCAGCTCATCTTCGAGAGTGGGCCAGAACTTCCCGGCCAGGTTGTTTTGTTTGCTGAACTGCCAGCAGCCAAGCCCGATAGGCGTGACCATCATGTTTGTGCGACCTAACGGCCGCAGGATGTTTGTGTTTTCCATATTCTGAATAATTAGCGGATTAAAGTTATGAATATACTTTCTATTTTTACAATACAAAAATTGAACAATGAAAAGGTCGACTTTTTATTTGTATCTGGTGATTGCCGGTTTACTGCTTGTTTCGGTTACAGCATGCAGAAATGAAATGTCGTCTGAAAAGGCAATCTTTTCGCTGAAAGAAGGCAACTATTGGAATTTTCACGGGAAATACAATAACAAGACAGTGTTTCTTAGGATGGAAGTGCTCAGGGTACTTACAGAAGGCAGGCTCACGTTCGCTGTAATAAAGGGATTTCCAACCGATGTGATGGAAGGTGAAGACTGGGAACCTTCCGTTTGGGGGCTGCTGTCTGTGGGCAATACGCATTATTATAAAGTTACAGGGGCCAGGACCGACAGCATCGACAAATGGTTATCAAACAAAGAAAGCATACATTCTGAACTGGTTACAGATTCAGATCTCTTCATCGAGTCCTTGTATCATACCGGCCAGACCTTTGGTGAGGCTGGGCAGCTAACAAGAGATGACGGCAACTATTTCTGGAGCGTAACCGGAAAAAAAGCCTGTGAACCCTCATCCATCAGGGGCCTGAAGCTGGCGGGGCCGTTCGATCAGTATACCCTCAGCTACAGGACGATAGCCGATGAAACCATGATTGATGTGGTTCCGGGAATAGGCATTGTACGATATCGTTATCTTCATCACGGAACGTCTGAAGATCTTGATATGAAACTTGCAGAGGCAGGGATAAAGTAATTTCAATTCTTCTGAACAGACAAGTTTACCGGGTTTTTCTTCATGGCCCTTATCCAGCCCGGGACTGCATCCTTTAGAATTATCAATACAGACAAAATGATCAGGGTGGTCATAATCAGGTTTATCGATCCCTGTAAAAATAACTTTTCTGTACTGAGCTGGGGAATATAAGTCCCGATGATATTCATTATTCCTGCAGTCAGGGTTGTAACACCAACGAAGACAAGTGGTATTATAGTAACCCAGGAATATCGGACTTTCCCGTTATTAATGAGATATGATGTGCCCACTGTGAGAGCAATGGTTGCCAGCAGCTGGTTCGCTGTGCCGAACATCGGCCAGATAGTGGAGATGCTGCCGGTATAAATAAAATAGCCCCAGAATAGAACAACCAGACCGCTTGCAAAAAGGTTCGCTGGCAGCCATTCGTTTCGCCCCAGGGGTTTATAAATTTTTCCGAGCATTTCCTGGAGAATGAATCTTGCAACGCGTGTACCGGCATCGATGGTGGTAAGGATAAAAAGAGCTTCGAACATAATGGCAAAGTGGTACCAGTAACTCATCAGGGACTTAAAACCGGGGATAGAGGAAAATATCTGGGCCATGCCCACTGCAAGTGAGACTGCTCCCCCTGTGCGGCCTGTCACATTCTCACCGACCTGAGCCTGAAGACGGGGCAGGTCGGAAGCTGTAAACCCCAATGATTTAAGCATAGGCAGGTAGTGTGCAAGTTTCTCCGGAGGAACATTAATCATGAAGTAATCCATGGGAAACAGACTTGCTGCTGCTATTAATGCCATGATGCTGACCATTCCTTCAGAAAGCATGGCGCCGACGGCAATTGGTTTGATATGCGATTCCGTCATGATCATTTTTGGAGTAGTCCCGGAGCTGATCAGCGAATGAAATCCGGATATAGCGCCACATGCTATCGTAATAAAAAGATAAGGAAACAGTGTTCCGGGGATCACAGGACCCCCACCGTAAACAAAAGGTGTGAAAGCAGGCATTTTAAGAACAGGGGCGACAATAATGATTCCAAGGGCCAGCATGGCGACCACTCCAAGTTTCATGATGGAACTCAGGTAATCACGGGGTGAGAGTAATAACCATACAGGCAATACCGAAGCAAAAAAACCGTAACCGGCTAACAGCAGGGTCATCGTTTTAGTATCGAAATCGAACCAGGAGCCGATTGGTGAACCGGGAACATATTTCCCGAAAATCACGGCAAGGGTAAGGAGAAATACTCCAATCACTGTGGCTTCAACAGTTTTATGTTTTCTGAACACGAACATCCACACTCCCATCAGAAGGGCGATAGGAATGGTTGAGGCGATCGTGAAGGTTCCCCAGGCGGAATGTGTGAGGGCATTTACTACAACAAGTCCAAGCCCTGCAAGGGAGATAATGATAATGATAAAGGTGGCGAATGATGCGGTGATCCCGCTTGTAACTTTTCCGATTTCTTCACGTGCGATCAGGGCGAGGCTTTTACCTTCATGCCGTACCGAGGCAGAAAGTATGACCACGTCATGCACGGCCCCTGCGAATACTGCTCCCAGGACCATCCACAGAAAACCAGGGAAGTACCCGAACTGGCAGGCCAGTACCGGTCCAACGAGGGGGCCTGCACCGGCAATGGCTGCGAAATGATGCCCAAATAAAACCCATTTGTTCATCGGTACATAATTCTGCTTGTCATAAAATTCCGTTGCCGGAGTGGCACGGGAATCGTCGAGGGTCAGGACTTTCGCAGTAATGAAACTAAAATAGAACCGGTATGCCAGTGCAAATATGGCAAGCGCTCCAAGTACCAGGGGCATTGCATTCATCCAATACTTTCGTTATGAGTTTGCAAAAGTATAAAATTTGTATATTTACATGTCAGGTCTTTTCGCCTGAATGGAAAATAGAGTTGTCAAACATAAGCATTAACCAAAAACCAAAGCAGATGGATGCACAAAAAGCTGACATGTTCATTATGACACATGCAAAATTTTTTGAACCTCACCTGTTGCCTGCGATAAGGGAAAAACTTTTGCAGACAGATGATTCAAAATGGATGATGGTCCAATCGATAACTTACAGGGAACCAATTCTCATGCTGATCATTTCAATACTCGGCGGTCACTTCGGAATCGACAGGTTTATAATCGGTGACATGGGATTGGGAGTTGCTAAACTTCTGACCTGCGGCGGATTGGGAGTCTGGACTATTGTAGACTGGTTTCTCATCATGGGCCGTACAAAGGAAGATAACTTTGAAAAACTGAGGCTGAACCTGGCCTAAATGACCCGGAAAAACTTATACTTCCTGGCCCTTTTTCTTGGTTTGGCCGGGCAGATATGGATTGTTTACAGTTATATAAAACTGGGGAAGCAGGAAGAGGCTTTTAATACCTGTATTTTCAATAGGGTTACAGGATTGCCTTGTCCTTCCTGCGGAACCGTTCACTCAATCGTTTCCATTCTTCACGGCGAATTCCGGAAAGCTTTGAACGAAAATCCCCTGGGGTTTGCCAGTTTTTTAATGGTAGCCGTAATTCCATACTGGATACTTGCCGACCTGGTTTTCAGGAAAGACAGTTTTTATAGATTTTATTCCAGCTTTGAAAAATTTCTGAAGAACAAATGGGTGTTCTCCTGCTTTCTATTTCTGATCTTTGTTGTTTGGCTTCATAATATTGGGCAGTTCCTTCATTGGATATGATCTGAAACAACCTGCACGATGAAAAAGCAGACTGATTTTTCCAGGCCTCCTGATGCAAGAATTGCATTTATTTGTGACAATAAATTCAGAAAACAGTATCTTTGTAAAGAATCAATCTAAATAAGCGGTGGAAAGGACATTCATCCCTTCGGATTACATTCCAATTGTTGTGCAATCTGTTGTTGCACTTGGATTTGTTGTGATTACGATGGTGCTGACTCATTTTATCGGAGGAAAGCGGAAAAAGATCCACACCCTGAGGAAGGAAGAAAATTTTGAATGCGGGATAGAGGTCAGGGGCAACGCAAGGTTCCCGTTTTCAGTGAAGTATTTCCTTATAGCAATCTTATTTGTATTATTTGACGTGGAGATCATTTTCTTCTATCCCTGGGCGATCAATTTCAAGGATTTCGGATGGAATGGATTTCTGGAAATGCTCTTATTCCTGTTCTTCCTGTTGTTCGGGTTTTATTATATTTATAAGAAGGGCGCATTGAACTGGGAAGAATAATAAGTAGCGAAATAGCGAGGTAGCGAAGTAGAGAAAACATGGAAACAACAAAACCGATATATACAAAAGCAGATCCGCCTGAAGGATTTTCCGCCCCTGGTGTATTTGCGACCACTTTCGACAAGGTGATCGGTCTTGCGAGGAGTAATTCCATATGGCCTCTGCCTTTTGCCACTTCATGCTGCGGTATCGAGTTCATGGCGACGATGGGGGCGCATTACGACCTTGGGCGATTCGGGGCCGAGAGACTCAGCTTCAGTCCGCGCCAGGCCGACCTGCTGATGGTTATGGGGACCATTGCGAAAAAAATGAGCCCCGTGGTACAGCAGGTGTATGAACAGATGGCTGAGCCCCGCTGGGTCATTGCCGTGGGAGCCTGTGCTTCCAGCGGTGGAATTTTCGACACCTACAGCGTGCTTCAGGGGATCGACAGGATAGTGCCTGTGGACGTATACGTACCGGGATGCCCGCCAAGGCCTGAGCAGATCATCGACGGCTTCATGAGAATACAGGACCTGGTAGCCAGCGAACCTTTGAGAAGACGTTATTCGGATGAATACAGGGAACTGCTGATCAAATACGGGATATTAAAAGAGAAGTGATTACCTGACCGGGTGAAGCAGAATTTCATCCGCATTGCAAATAAATGGAAAACTCATTCATCACCGATAAACTCCGCAGGAAATTCGGAGAGGACATCCTGGATGTCGACGACAACAAGGACATTCTCACAATTACAGTGGCTTCACCAGTTTCTTATGAGGTCATTGAGTTCCTGAAAGAAAATCCAGGTCTTGGTTTCCGTTTTCTCACTGACCTCACTGGAATTCATTATCCCGACAGGGGGCTCTCGTTCGGGGTGATTTATCATCTGCATAATTTATACGAAAATAAACGGCTGAGGATAAAGACTTTTATGAGTGCCGACAATCCTGCTATAAGGACGATCAGCGACATTTTCTCTTCTGCCAACTGGATGGAAAGGGAAACCTATGATTTTTACGGGATCATCTTTGAGGGCCATCCCAATCTTAAACGGATACTGAATGTTGAATATCTTGATTATTTTCCGATGAGGAAGGAATATCCTCTGGAGGATCCGACCAGGGAAGATAAGGACAATAGATACTTTGGGAGATGACAAATAAAAAGCGAAAAGCGATAAGTGAAAAGCGAAATTTTTTTGTTTCGCCAATTTATAATTTGTATTTCGCTTTTCGCCTTTCACCTTTCGTTTTTTTCATATGAACACCGACAAACAATATACCACCCTAAACCTTGGCCCGACGCATCCGGCCACGCACGGGATTTTCCAGAATGTGCTGAAGATGGATGGAGAGATGATTCTCGATGCGGAACAGACCATTGGATATATTCACCGTGCTTTTGAAAAGATTGCCGAGCATCGCCCCTTTTACCAGGTAACCCCTCTTACAGACCGGCTGAACTATTGCTCGTCTCCGATCAATAATATAGGGTGGCATCTTACGGTTGAAAAGCTTCTTCAGATAAAAACCACGAAGCGTATTGATTATATGCGTCTGATCGTGATGGAGCTTGCTCGAATAACCGATCACCTGGTATGCAACAGCGTGATAGGTGTTGACAGCGGAGCTTTAACCGGCTTTATTTACGTATTCCAGGAAAGGGAAAAGGTATATGAGATATGGGAGGAAATCAGCGGATCGAGGCTTACAACAAACCTTGGGCGTATCGGAGGATTTGAACGGGATTTTAACCCCTCGGTTTTTAAAAAGATAAAGGAATTCCTTGACCACCTTCCAAAGGTTTTGCATGAGTTTGAAAAGCTGTTAATGCGAAACCGGATTTTCATGGACCGGACTATCAAGGTCGGACCCATCAGTGCCGAGCGGGCGTTGAACTATGGCTTTACCGGCCCTAACCTGAGGGCCGCAGGAGTGGATTACGATGTTCGCGTTATGACACCCTACTGTTCGTACGATGATTTTGATTTTACAATCCCTCTGGGGACCCAGGGCGATACGTATGACCGTTTCTGTGTAAGGCAGGAAGAAATCTGGCAGAGCCTGAAGCTTATCAGGAATGCGATGGATAACCTGCCGACCGGGAATTTTCACGTGGACGCACCTCATATTTACCTGCCCGACAAGCAGGATGTTTACAGCAAAATGGAAGCGCTTATCTATCACTTTAAAATAGTAATGGGTGAAATTGACGCTCCAGAAGGAGAGGTTTATCATTCAGTGGAGGGAGGAAACGGGGAACTTGGGTTCTACCTTGTAAGCGATGGCGGAAGGGCAGCATACAGGCTGCATTTCCGCAGGCCGTGTTTTGTATATTACCAAGCCTATCCTGAAATGATCAGGGGAGGAGTGCTTTCGGATGCAATATTGACGATGAGCAGTATGAATGTGATAGCGGGGGAGCTGGATGCTTGACAAATAGCGAGGTAGCGAGAAGCGAGGTAGCGAAATTAAAAATTACATGAACACAGGAAATTCGGTAAACCACCATCTTTTTGTAAGGGAGAACAAGGCTGTTTCGTTTTCAGACGAAACGCTGGAGAAAGTCCGCTCCCTCATCCGCAGGTATCCTGAAGGCAGGCAGAAATCGGCTTTGCTTCCGGTGCTGCATATCGCACAGGAAGAGCTTGGTGGTTTTCTTAGTGTGGATACAATGGATTATGTGGCTTCACTTTTAAATCTCAATCCCATCGAAGTATATGAGGTGGCCACTTTTTATTCAATGTTTTATCTGGACAAAATGGGGAAATACGTACTGGAGGTCTGTCATACAGGCCCTTGCGCTATCTGCGGAGGGGAAGATGTATTGCAGCATATCAGGGATTACCTGCATATTGAAACAGGGGAAACCACGCCCGACGGGATGTTTACACTGAAGGAGGTGGAATGCCTGGGTGCATGCGGAAATGGTCCGGTAATGCAGGTCAATACGGAGTTTTACGAACATATGACTGCCAGGCAGGTTGAGAAAGTGATTGAAGACCTGAGGCAGAAACAAGGTGAAGAAGGAACATCAAAAGGATGGGCAGAGCAATTCTCCTAGATAAGGTCAATATACCGGGTATCCGGGCCTTCGAGGTCTACCGGGAGCATGGAGGCTATAAGCCGGCCGGGAAAGCACTGCTCGGGATGACCCCTGCACAGGTTCAGCAGGAGGTCATTAAATCGGGACTGAGGGGAAGAGGCGGCGCCGGCTTCCCGACCGGGCTTAAATGGAGTTTCCTTGACAGGAAGTCCGACAAACCCCGTTACCTTGTCTGCAATGCCGACGAAAGCGAACCAGGGACTTTCAAGGACCGTTACCTGATGGAGAAACTTCCACACCTGCTTATCGAAGGTCTTATTTTATCCAGCTATGCACTCGGTGTAAAAACATGTTATATATACATCCGTGGGGAGTTCAAGTACCTGGTGGGCATACTGGAAACAGCCATCCACGAGGCAAAGAAAAATAATTACCTTGGTGAGAAAATACTGGGAACGGATTTTTCGCTGGAGATTTATGTACATCCGGGTGCCGGGGCATACATCTGCGGTGAGGAAACCGCATTGCTTGAATCCCTTGAAGGCAAGCGGGGCAATCCCAGGATCAAACCGCCTTTCCCGGCATACAAAGGCCTGTATGATTGCCCGACCGTTGTAAACAATGTTGAAACGCTGGCTACTGTTACTTCTATAATAAGCATGGGAGGCGATGCATATTCAAAGTTAGGTATAGGAAAGAGTACCGGCACAAAATTGATGTCGGCCTGCGGGAACATAAACAACCCCGGGGTTTACGAAATTGAAATGGGCCTGCCGGTTGAAGATTTCATCTATTCGGAGGAATACTGCGGAGGGATAAAGAATGACAGGATGCTTAAGGCAGTGATCCCGGGAGGGTCTTCGGTTCCGATCCTTCCGGCCGACCTGATCCTGAATACAGCAAAAGGCCAACCCAGGCTGCTCACCTATGAATCCCTTGCCGAAGGAGAGTTTATAAGCGGCAGCATGCTGGGATCTGGCGGATTTATTGTCTTTGACGAGAACGCCTGCATTGTAAGGAACACCTGGAACCTTACGAGGTTTTACCGTCATGAGTCATGCGGGCAGTGTTCACCCTGCAGGGAAGGTACGGGTTGGATGGAAAAAATCCTGTACCGTATTGAACATGGCCAGGGCAGGATGAGCGACATAGACCTGCTTGTAAGGATTGCAAAAAATATTGAAGGGAATACGATTTGCCCGCTCGGTGATGCGGCAGCCTGGCCCGTTGCAAGCGCGATAAGGCATTTTCGAAAGGAGTTTGAAGCGCATATTAAGTAGCGAGGTAGCGAAATGATAAAAGTTACAATAGACAACATCCTGATCGAAGTCGAAGAAGGCACGACCATTCTCCAGGCGGCGCGCATGATAGGCGGTAAGGTCGTGCCCCCGGCTATGTGCTATTATACCAGCCTGAAGGGAAGCGGGGGAAAATGCCGTTCCTGCCTGGTAAAAGTGGCGAAAGGCTCGGCGAAGGATCCGAGGCCCATACCCAAGCTGGTGGCTTCATGCAGCACTCCGGTACAGGACGGTATGGTCGTTGAAAACACCATTTCGGCCGAGGTTCAGGAAGCCCGTAAAGGAGTCGTTGAATTCCTGCTTATCAACCACCCACTCGACTGCCCGGTATGCGACCAGGCCGGGGAATGTGACCTGCAGGACCTGAGTTATGGCTTCGGGATGGAAGAGACCAATACAAGAGAACCCAGAAGGGAATACCCGGTGGTGGACATCGGCCCCCTTATCAAACTCCATATGAACCGATGCATCCATTGCTATCGCTGCGTTCTGGCTGCAGAACAGCTCACGAAAAAAAGAGCGCACGGCATGCTTTACCGCGGAGACACAATAGAGATCAGCACCTTTATCCGGACTGCCATCGACAGCGATTTTTCAGGGAACATGATAGATGTTTGCCCGGTTGGAGCGCTTACCGACCGCAGTTTCCGTTTCAAAAGCAGGGTGTGGTTTTTAAACCCGATGGACGCCCACCGCGAATGCAGCCATTGCAGCGGGAAAGTTGCCGCCTGGATGTTCGGGAACGAAATATACCGCATCACTGGCCGCAAAGACACTTTCGGGGAACTCGAGGAATTCATCTGCAATGAATGCAGGTTTGAGAAAAAAGACATCAGCGACTGGGTGATCGAAGGTCCGCGCAAAATCAAACGGCAATCGGTCATCTCCGGTAATCATTACGAACAAATGAAAAAAGGATCGATTATTCATCCGATTGAAGGAACAACTGAACCACAGGAATAATGGGCACAATGCTGATATTTAAAACCATACTCGCTTCGGCCATCCTGTTACTGAGCCTTGTGGTTGCCATGTATTCCACTCTCATCGAGCGTAAAATAGCCGGCTTTTTCCAGGACCGGCTTGGCCCCAACAGGGCAGGTCCCTGGGGCTTGCTGCAGCCCCTGGCCGACGGGATCAAGCTGTTCTTCAAGGAAGAATTCATGCCGAATACGGCTGACAAATTCCTGTACATACTGGGTCCTTCGCTGACTATGCTTATCGCCTGCCTCACCAGCGCCGTGATACCCTGGGGTCCCGATATCGTCATCAACGGACAGGTATTCAGCCTTCAGATGGCCGATGTGAACATTGGCATACTCTATATCTTCGCCATTGTTTCAATAGGAGTCTATGGTATTATGATAGGCGGATGGGCCTCGAACAACAAATATGCATTGCTTGGGGCCGTTCGCGCATCTTCCCAGATGATCAGCTACGAACTGGCCATGAGTTTGTCGATCATCACTATTGTCATGATGAGCGGTTCGCTGAGTATGAGGGATATTGTAAACCAGCAGCAGGGCTTCAACTGGAACATCTGGTACCAGCCCCTGGGTTTCCTCATCTTCCTTATCTGCGCCTTTGCCGAAACCAACCGTTCGCCTTTCGACCTGCCCGAATGCGAAACAGAGCTTGTCGGCGGCTATCATACCGAATACAGCAGCATGAAACTGGGATTTTACCTGTTCTCGGAATACATCAATATGTTCATCTCAGGAGCGGTTATGGCGACTTTGTTTTTAGGCGGATATCATTTTCCTTTCATCGACAAGCTGGGTCTTTCACCCAATGCATTTGCCTTCGTAAGCTTTTTGGTGTTGTTTGCGAAGATCACGTTTTTCGGTTTCATTTTTATGTGGGTACGCTGGACTTTACCGCGTTTCCGTTATGACCAGCTGATGCGCCTGGGTTGGAAAGCCCTGATCCCCCTGGCCATTTTAAATGTTTTGATCACAGGGGTAGTAATATTATTAAACCAATAGGAGCTGTGGCTGCACTGACCAAAAGGAGCAAGGTTGTTTCGAACAAAAAGATGTCTTTTTGGGAGAAGATCTATTTACCTGCTATCCTGGGCGGTATGTGGATTACCTTAGGTCATCTGTTCGCAAAGAAAACCACGGTAAGGTATCCTGAAGTGACCCGTGAATTTTCCGACATTTACCGGGGGAAGCATGTGCTCAAGAGGGATGATGAGGGAAGGGAACGCTGCACTGCATGCGGACTTTGTGCAGTAGCCTGCCCGGCTGAAGCAATTACCATGATAGCGGCGGAACGCAAACCCGGCGAGGAAAATCTCTACAGGGAGGAGAAATATGCATCCACCTATGAAATCAATATGCTCAGGTGCATTTTCTGCGGGCTTTGCGAAGAGGCATGTCCTAAAGAAGCCATCTTCCTTACAAAAGAAATTGTGAAAGCGGATTATGAAAGGGATAAATTTGTTTACGGAAAAGATGTCCTTCTGGAGCCTTTCGATCCTTTAAAAAGGATAGATGTTTCAAAACGTCAGACCCCGGAAGTGCTGGAATTTAAAAAAGACAAGAATCAAAGGCATAATGTTCAGTAATTACATATTCTATTTCCTGTCGGCACTGGCTTTATACAGCAGTGTAATGGTGCTGCTTTCGAAGAAGCCTATCCACAGCGTGTTGTATCTTACCCTGACTTTCTTTGCGATAGGAGGGCATTATATTCTTTTAAACGCCCAGTTCCTGGCCATTGTGCATATTATCGTTTATGCAGGCGCCATCATGGTGCTGTTCCTGTTCACAGTGATGTTGTTAAACCTGAACCAGGAAGAGAGATCCCCTAAACCCATTTGGGTTAAAGCTGCGGCTATCCTTGCAGGGATCATGCTGGGCCTGGTTTTAATAGGTGTTTTCAGGGGATATGACCTGCGTCTTATTCAGCATCCGATGGAATCCCAGATTGGCCTTGTGAAAGAACTTGGAAAAATACTTTACCGCGATTACATGCTGCCGTTTGAAGTGTCATCGATATTGTTTTTAACAGCAATGGTGGGAGCGGTCTTACTCGGTAAAAAAGAGCAGATTTGAATGTAGAATATCGTTCGGCGAAGCCGTAATGAACACCAATGAAATAGACAATCTTGTGAATAATATCGAATGTCGAATGGATAATGGGAAGAGAAAATATGATATAGAGGAAAGGCTGATCAGGTTCTCAGTGATGATTATTTCATTAGCAGAATCCTTGCCTGGAACACAAGCAGGAAAATATCTTGCCGGTCAGGTAATTCGTTCAGGTCTTTCTCCCGCTCTCAATTACGGAGAAGCAAAGGGGGCGGAGTCGATAAGTGACTTTATTCACAAAATGAAAATAGGACTAAAGGAGCTAAGGGAAACTAATATTGCCCTTCAAATTATTAAAGCAAAACCATTTACTAAAAATCCTGATGAATTAGATAAATGTTTTACGGAATGTATTGAATTAATCTCGATATACGTAAAAAGCATTCAAACAGCTCAAAAACGAAAAACCTACAATTCCTAACTCATTCGACATTCAATATTCGATATTTGACATTCGATATTCACAAAAATGACCACCTTGAACTCCATACCAATTAGTTATTACCTGATGTTCTGCTCCATACTGTTTTGCATAGGAGTGATTGGGGTTTTAATAAAAAGGAATGCCTTGGTGATACTGATGTCAATAGAACTGATGATCAATTCGATCAACCTTTTACTGGCAGCGTTTTCAGCCTATTCGAACGATCCTGCAGGGCAGATATTTGTGTTTTTTATCATGGTGGTTGCGGCTGCGGAAGTGGCGATAGGGCTGGCGATCATTGTGCTGATATATAAAACGACGCATTCGATAGATATTGATGTTTTAAACAAGCTGAAATGGTGAGGTCGCTCGCATCTTTGCAACGCTCCTACGGTGTCGCTTATCGTTTGCATCTTTGCAACGCTGCTACGGTATCGCTACGCTCCACCTGATGCAGCTTTTGCAAAATGCTCACTTGCTTCACCTGATGCAGCTTATGCAAAATGCTCGCTTGCTTCACCTGATGCAGCTTATGCAAAATGCTCGCTTATTACAATGAATTGAAATGACGATACTGATTACTTTAATACCATTGTTACCTCTTCTGGGATTTATCATCCTGGGCCTGGGTTATCGCAGCATTCCAAAGCATATTGCATCTATAATTGGCCCCGGTTCCATATTAATTTCTTTCATTTTATCTGTTATAGTTTTACTTAATTTTCGCTTTTCGCCTTTCGCTTTTCGTTTTTTTGACTGGATCTCCTTCGGCAACCTCAGCATTTCCTTCGACTTCCTCATCGATCCCCTGTCGATCCTGATGATGCTCATCATTACAGGAGTTGGCTTTATCATCCATGTATATTCTGTTGGCTACATGTCGCATGACGAAGGCTTCAACCGGTTCTTTGCATACATGAACCTCTTTATTTTCTTCATGCTGATCCTGGTGATGGCTGCGAATTATGCCGTGATGTTCATAGGCTGGGAAGGAGTGGGGCTTTGTTCATACCTCCTGATCGGTTTCTGGTTCAAAAACCAGCAGTTTAACAATGCAGCGAAGAAGGCTTTTATCATGAACCGCATCGGAGACCTGGGATTTCTGCTGGGGATGTTCCTGATCTATACAACCTTCAGGAGTTTCAACTATGTGACAATATTCGACCTGGCAAAAACCATGTCGCCCGGCAGCGGTGCGATAACGGCGATTACCCTCTTGCTGTTTGTAGGAGCGGTGGGTAAAAGCGCTCAGATCCCGCTATACACCTGGCTCCCCGATGCAATGGCCGGCCCCACCCCGGTATCCGCCCTGATCCACGCAGCTACGATGGTTACTGCCGGGGTTTACATGGTGGCAAGGTCAGGAGTGCTGTACGTTCTTGCCCCGGAAACAATGGAGATCATGGGCATCACAGCCATGGCCACAATGCTTCTGGCCGCGGCAATAGCCGTCTTCCAGAACGACATTAAAAAAGTACTGGCTTATTCAACTATCAGCCAGCTGGGTTATATGTTTGTTGCACTAAGCGTTGGCGCCTTTACAGCCGCCATGTTCCATCTGATGACACATGCCTTCTTCAAAGCCCTGCTTTTTCTTGGGGCCGGCAGTGTGATCCATGCACTGGAAGGGGAACAGGACATCAGGAAAATGGGCGGACTGAAAAATGCTATGCCTAAAACATTTTGGACCTTTGTTGTCGGTACCCTTGCACTTGCCGGCTTACCACCCCTTTCAGGATTCTTCTCGAAGGACGAGATTTTAGCCAATGTGTTCAGTTCGAGTCAGCCAATGTGGATCATTGCTGTGGCTGTGACCATGCTTACAGCTTTCTACATGTTCCGCCTCATTTTCTTTACGTTCTTCGGAAGTTACAGGGGAAACGGACATCCGCAGTTCAGTAATATTCATGAATCCCCTGCAATGATGACAATTCCACTGATGATACTGGCGTTTCTTGCGTTTGCCGGCGGCTTCCTGAATATCCCGGAGCTCATGGGAGGAAGCAGGGTACTGAAAGAATTTCTGGCGCCGGTGTTTGCAGATGCGGTGAAACTTAATCAGATTCCGCATATGCCAGTCCCGGAAAGAAGGGAGTGGTTCAATATCGCCCTTGTTTTATTCCTGGTATTGCTGATGGCATTCAGGGCCTTCAGAAAGTTTGGGGATCTGAAACCGGATGATGGAAACCGGATATCAGGTATCGGCGCCCGCAGCATTTTTGGGAAATTGGCCGAAAACAAATTTTATGTTGATGAATTGTATGATGCTGTCTTCGTAAAGCCGGTATTAAAGGTTTCAGGGGCTTTGCATGAATTCATCGAAGTTAAATTCATCGACCGCATTGTCAACGGGACGGGAACCCTGGTTGTGAGGTTCAGCAACATCATCCGCTACCTTCAGGCCGGGCATGTTGGCGCATATATGTTTTTTATGATCATAGGAATACTGCTGATACTGTTTTTTAATATTATTCTCTGATGCTGACCCTGACCCTGATACTGTTCCCCCTGCTGGTTGCAATAGGCCTCTTTTTCATAAAGAACGAAAGATGGGCCCGCAACCTGGCCCTGGCGGCGGCTTTGATTGAGTCCGGCATTTACATTGCAGCTCTTTATACGTATTTCAATTTTTGTCATTGCCAGTTGCTATTCCGCTTTGAATGGCTTGCCAATTACGGCATCAGCCTCAAATTTGGTATGGATGGACTGAGCATGCTCATGACTTTGCTAACCAATTTCCTGGTACCTGTTGTCATTTATTCTTCCTTCACACAAAAGGTCGAAAGGGCATCCTCGTTCTACAGTCTTATTATCCTAATGCAGGCAGGGCTGATCGGCGTTTTCACCGCATTCGACGGGATAATGTTTTATATTTTCTGGGAACTTACCCTCATCCCGGCATACTTCATCGCAGCCTACTGGGGAGGAGAGAACCGAATCCGCATTACGTTAAAATTCTTTGCCTACACATTCAGCGGCAGCCTGCTGATGCTGGTGGCTATCATTTATCTGTATTTCCACACTCCGCTCCCTCATTCCTTCGACCATATCTGGCTTTATGCAAGCAACCTTAATCCCGCGGAACAGGTATGGGTTTTTCTTGCTTTCTTTCTGGCATTTGCAATCAAGATTCCCATCTTCCCGTTCCATACATGGCAGCCCGATACATACGTAACGGCTCCATACTCAGGCAGCATGCTTTTGGGCGGACTGATGTCTAAAATGGGACTGTTCGGAATGATCCGCTGGATGATCCCAATTACATATCCGGTACTCAACAGAACCGACGGATTTTTCATTATCTTCCCACTGATCGGAATTGTTTACGCTTCCCTGATCGCCATCCGCCAGGATGACCTGAAGCGCTTTGTTGCATATACCTCTATCGCCCATCTGGGCCTGGTTGCAGCGGGCGCAATGGCCCTGAATGCCCAGGCCATGCAGGGAGCAATGATACAAATGGTTTCCCACGGGATAAATATTGTCGGGCTTTTTATTATAATTCAATACATCGAATCAAGGACAAAAACCACCAGTATTGCTGAACTTCAGGGAATCGCACTGAAAGCGCCAAGATTGGCTGTATTATTCATGATCATATTGCTTGGAAGCATTGCCCTGCCCCTGACCAACGGCTTTGTGGGAGAATTCCTTATCCTGCTGGGATTGTTTAAATACTACTGGCTGTATGCGGCTGTTGCCGGACTTACGGTGATCTTTAGCGCTGTTTACATGTTATGGATGTACCAGAGAGTGATGCTCGGAAATACGAATACGGTCACTGAAAGTTTTACTGATCTCAGCTGGAAGGAAATGATACCTTTGATCGCTATTGTGATCATGATCTTCTGGATAGGAATTGCCCCGGGGATGTTCATGCATCTGGCTGAGAATGGGGTACGTCAGATTATAGGAGTTGTAAGATGAACAGTATAATATCGTTATCGGTTTTAGGCGTATTGGTCCTTTTTCTGGGTATCCTGAAGAAGAAGACCTGGCTGCTGCCTCTGATCCTTGTGGGCCTTGTGGCTTCACTCATGATGACCCTGCTGCACTGGAATATGAACCGCAGCCTTTTCCACAATATGCTTATTATCGACAATACCGGGGTTGCTTTCAGTTCGGTACTGATCTTTTCAACCTTCCTGATCTTCTTATTCGCGGCCCGGTATTATCGAAAAGTTATAAGGCCCCTCGACGATATTTATGCCATCATGATCTTTGCCCTCGTGGGTGCCGTGCTGATGAGCTATTACGGCAACCTCATCATGCTGTTCATTGGGATAGAAACACTTTCCATTGCCCTGTATGTGCTTGCCGGAAGTCATAAGGAGGCCATCACATCCAACGAAGCTACCCTGAAATATTTCCTTCTCGGGTCCTTTCTTTCGGGATTCCTCCTGTTTGGAATTGCCCTGCTTTACGGATCCAGCGGTTCTTTCGATTTGTATGCGATCCACTCCTATGTGGTTGATCATATTCAGCAGGGACTGCCCCCTATGTTTAAAGCCGGTCTTTTCCTGCTTATCATCGGGCTTGCGTTCAAGATAGCCATTGCTCCTTTCCACTTTTGGGCGCCCGATGTTTACGAAGGCACTCCCACCCTGCTTACCGCATTCATGGCTACAGTGGTAAAAACGGCCAGCGTCGTCGCCATGTACCGCTTCTTCAGCATTACTTTCTTTGGTATTCACGGGGTATGGGAGATGACGATTGCGATTCTTGCCGGCATTACTATTGTCATAGGGAATGTGACCGGGCTATACCAGCCCAACCTGAAAAGGATGCTGGCTTACTCAAGCATTTCCCATTCCGGTTACATGATGCTGGCTATGGTGGCGTTTTCGGGGCGCACAGCCAATGCCCTGTTGTTTTATTCCGTTGCTTATTCCATTGCAACCATCACAGCTTTTGCGATCCTGATCCTCGTAAGGGAAGACAAGGGTAACGACTACTTCGGTTCATTCAACGGCATCGCAAAGAAAAACCGCATCGAAGCTTTTACCCTGGCAGTCGCCATGTTATCCCTCACAGGTATTCCGCCCCTGGCAGGCTTTATAGGGAAGTATTTTCTCTTTGCTGCAGCCATCGAACAGGGTTGGCTGTGGCTTGTTATCATCGCCATTGCCGGATCGGCTGTGAGTGTAGGCTATTACTTCAAACCCATCATAGCAATGTATTTCAGGGAAGACCAGGGAACCATTCTGCTATCAGGCAAACCATATAAGGCACACATCCTTTTCCTGACCCTCTTAACGATCCTGCTGGGATTTTTACCCTTCCTGCTGAGCGGGTTGATTTAACTGCATTTCAAACCGGAACTGTTCCTGTCTTCGTTTTATGATCCAGCCCCGGCTGTCCCTCTAGAATTTGCTTTGACGATGGTTTTGATTTATCCCTATCTTTGAATGACGAACAAGCATGGGTATCAATGAAAAACAAGGTGAACAGGTCTTTTTTATATGATTTGCCCAGCTGGGCTCAATCCATCTTATGGGTATTGGCAAGTGGAATAATTCTATTCGGTTTGGGCGAAGGTGTCGGTAATATATTCAAAATCAATGAGGATATAGCCGGTGCAATTTCCTATATCATTTTTGATGTCTTGATTGCAATGGGGTGTTTTTACATCATCAAATTAAATCCCAAGAGCATTTGGTATGTTCCTATAATTTCCAATATAGTTGGCATTATTGCTGCATTCAAAGAACCAAATTTCTGGATAACCCCATTGTGGATTCTTATTTGTTCGGGATGGGTGCTGTCAGTAATTGCATCATTGCTTGGGGCAAGGGCCGGGAAACGGGCCAATGCCGATAATCCCGATGAATCGGGTTAGACCGCTAATTGCATTCCTGGATTTTCAGCTGTTATCCAGCTGGACTTTCACCGACTCCCAGCCGTCGTTCGTCGGGGCTTAACCCCTGCCAGCCGAAAATCGCTGTTACTCCCTTTCGATCCGCTGTATCTTTGCTTCATCAACCTCAAACAACAAACAAGATGAAAGCAACAACAATCATAATCGCAGCAGCCCTGACCATCTCAGTAAATGTTCTTTTCGCAAGCAATGATAACACATCTGCTCCCGTGGCCAATGCAAACACAGCTATAACCCTGACATCACTGGCACCGACTGTTCCTGCCGAAGCTGATTTTGAGGATGCCGTTGCAATGATAGATTTTTCGGTCCTGGCTCCTGTAACGCCGGCCGAAGCACAGTTTGAGGATATGACTTATGAAATGGTTTCAGCACTGAACCTGGCTCCTGTTACTCCTTCAACTGCCGATGTTGATGAATCTTATGATTTCAGTTTCCTGGCACCGGTTGTTCCCGCCGAGGCTGACTTTGAATAAACCTCAATATATCTTCCGCAAACAAGAGAAGCCTTCAGAAATGGGGGCTTTTTTATTTCCGGCTAATTCTGCGCTCAGGGACACATCAGTAAAACATGCATAATACCCGGGAAATATTAACGCTCAATACAACTTCTCCCTCAGCTCTTTGATCCTTGGATCCGTTACATAGTCGTCGTACTCCATCCGCTTGTCGATCATTCCTTTCGGGGAGATCTCTATGATCCGGTTACATACCGTTTGAATAAATGCGTGGTCGTGGGATGACATCAGGAGGTTCCCTTTGAACTTCATCAGGGTGTTGTTGAATGCCTGGATCGACTCGAGGTCGAGGTGGTTAGTGGGGGTGTCGAGGATCATCACGTTGGCATTGCGGATCATCATGCGGGCGATCATGCATCTCACTTTTTCACCTCCCGAAAGGATGTTGGCATTTTTGTACACCTCTTCGCCCGAAAAGAGCATCTTGCCGAGGTATCCGCGAAGGTAATTATCGGTGGTGTCGTTTGAATACTGCCCCAGCCATTCCATCAGGTTCAGATCAGTCTGGAACAGTTTTTCGTATTCCAAAGGCAGATAAACCTTCGTGATGGTCTGCCCCCATATAAAAGTCCCGGTATCGGGCTTTTCATGGCCCTTGATGATCTCGAACAGGGCTGTCATGGCACGGGGATCGCGGGAGAGGAAGATCACCTTGTCGTCCTTCTGCATCGTAAAGCTGACTTTTTTAAACAGCAGGGTCCCATCCATAGTTTTGCTAAGGTCATGCACTTCGAGGATGGTATTTCCCGGTTCCCGGTCGGGTGTGAAGATGATGCCGGGGTATTTGCGGGTCGAAGGCCGGATCTCCTCTATATTGAGCTTCTCGATCATCTTTTTCCGGCTGGTGGTTTGCTTCGACTTCGAAGCGTTTGCGCTGAAACGACGGATGAACTCCTGGAGTTCGGCTTTGCGTTCCTCTGCTTTTTTATTCTGTGCCAGCTGCTGCCTCAGAGCCAGTTGGCTCGATTCATACCAGAAACTGTAATTCCCCGGGAACTGCTGCACACGGCCGAAATCGATATCAACGATATGGGTGCAGATGGTATCGAGAAAATGGCGGTCGTGGGAAACCACCAGAACAGTATTGTCGAAGTTTGCAAGATAATTCTCGAGCCAGTTCACGGTTTCAAGGTCGAGGTCGTTGGTAGGCTCATCAAGAAGAAGGTTGTCGGGTTTTCCAAAGAGGGCCTGGGCCAGTAAAACTTTAACCTTGTCACGGCCCTTAAGTTCCCGCATCAGCTTCGGATGCAGGTCCTCTTTGATCCCCAGTCCGCTCAGCAGACTGGCTGCATTGCTCTCGGCATTCCACCCATCGAAAGCGGCAAATGCCTCTTCCAGCTCCGAAGCCCGGTGGCCGTCTTCTTCTGAAAAATCGGTTTTGGCGTAAAGCAATTCCTTTTCATTCATGATCTCCCACAACTTTGAATGCCCCATCAGTACGGTGTTCAGTACGGTGCATTCATCAAATTCGGCATGGTTCTGTTTCAGGACCGACAGCCTCTCACCCGGCCCGAAACTTACATTACCCTTTGTATAATCCATCTCTCCGTAAAGCAGTTTCAGGAAGGTGGATTTGCCGGCGCCGTTTGCCCCGATGATCCCGTAGCAGTTGCCGGGAGTGAACACCATGTTCACATCCTGGAACAGAATGCGCTTGCCGAACTGGATGCCCAGGTTTGAGACTGTAATCATGTAATAAGGTTAGTTAGCTGAAAATGGGTCCCCGCTGAAAATCTGCAGGTAAGAAGGTTTCATCGGAAGTTTACCCTGGGGTGCAAAGCCGACCCAGAGTTCATAGGTGTCCATTTTCAGGATGATGGATTGAAGGGTGGGCGTATGGTCGTTCGATCTGAAGAGGGCGCCGGAGGATTTTGCACTTCCATCGGTTGAAGGAAATCCCGCGATGAGTTTCATTTTTTCGATATCTATCCTGCCTGATTTCAGCTGGGATGAATACTGGTTTTTAAGGCTGGACCAGCGTTTGAGGTTGCCAGGGTATTCGGGGTTTTCGACGAAGTTGCCCGGCAGGCGGTTATCGTTGACTGTGGCGAACGTATTGGGGATCCCCCATTCGGCTCCGGGACGCAGCTTTGATAAGGGTGTGCGAAGTGAGCGTGCCTTGCTTCCGATATTATCTTCCAGTACCCCGGCAGAATGCTCATCCGCCAGAAAAATCAAATGATTGAAGGTATAGTCCCTATCTTTCATGAAACTGGCGAGGCTTTCAATGGTTGAATCGTTTTCGAGGCCGTACCTGAGGTCAAAATGATAGGAACGTTTTCCCTGGATCGGCGGATATGCCGCGCCGGTCTCGCAATCGAGGATGGCGCCAAACACATGGTGTTCGTTGAATCCGCTCACCGGCGTAAGCTGTCCCAAAAAATTGATGCAGGCAATGGACCTGCTGCCGTTATGGATGATGGTGACGGTATGGATCTTCGCCAGGCTGTTATCTTTTAATGAATACCAGTCGAGATTCCTCCCGACAATAGTGTTCCCCGATGCTGAAGCATCTGCAAAGGCTGCCGAAGCAGAACATTGAGTGGGGCGGACGACATCTACATAAAACTGCCATACAAGAAATTCGTTTCTCGAGAAAATCCCGTCGCCGGTCTCGTCTTTTGCAGCTGAGAACACCGAAGCCATACCTTCTATCTCATCCCTGTATTCGGGCTGGACCTGCTGCAACAGGGCAATGGCACGTTGTTTAACAATATCGAAACTGAGCCCCGCCTGTTTCAGCATATCGAACTGGTCCTTCATCATGGCATCCATCACCGTATCATAAGAGGGCATCGCCTGCCTGATCTTTTCTCCGTACATCCGCCCCATATCCTTATGCGAAAGCCCTGTGAGGTCAATCGTCACAAGAAAATAGGTGTTTTGCATTTTTTTTATTTCCACTGCGGATGGCTTTTGCCGCACAATCCCATGATGGGCCATCAGGATAAACGGCGTGCTGTTTAATTCGGGAAGGTTCTTTAATGCAGCTTCCTGTGCCGGGGTATCCATGTTGAAAAAATCGGTGAAGTGCACAAACTTCCCGTTTTTGTATGCGACATTATCTCCCGTTGCAAGGTATTCGTGGTTGAACAGATAGCAACATGAACCGGGTGTATGGCCGGGTGTATGGATGATCTGTATCCTGAGCCCGCCTATATTCAGGGTATCGCGGTCATTCAGTAAGGTGTAAGGACTGTATTTCCAGTGAACGCGGAGGAAGAAGAACTTGCCGTTCTTTCCGTTGACCATCTGTTCCTCGTCCTTATGCATATAGACCTTCGCATTCTTAAACAGACCCATGGCGCCGGTATGGTCCGAATCGGTATGGGTCAGAAGAATCGTAGTCACCTGGTCCGGCTGAATCCCCAGCCCGTCCATCTGCGCTTTAAAATTTTCTTCGCTCACACCGGCATCAACCATCACGTAACCCTGGCTTGTTTTAAAGAAATAAGCATTCACGAACTTGTCTTTCACGACAAACACCGTATCGTTAAGCTTTTGTGTTTCAGCCGGTGACATATCCCTGGTGCCGTACCAGAACCTGAACCCGAAAAAGCCAAGCAGCAGAACCAGTAAGCCAATAAAAATGAGAAATCCAAACAGGATTCGTTTGACAGGTTTTTTCATAGCTAAAGGAACCTTTTAATCCTTGCGGCATGGGCTTCTTCTTCGGCGATGATCTGTTTGATGAGTTTTTTTGAATCGCTTTTGGTTTTAGAGTAAAGCTCCTTGTAAAATGCCACACTGTCATTCTCGAATTGAAAAGCAACCTGCAGGGCTTCTTTCGGGCTTTTCAGTGTTTTTGCAAGAGTGACGCCGGCTTCCGGCTTTCCGAATATATGTTTGTCGGCAAGATTCCGGATGTAGGCTGAAAAATCCTCTTCAGCCTGCTCATAATCCTCGGGTTCGAATTTTTCAAATATTTTCTGGAAGGAAGCAGTATGCATCGTTTCCTGTTCTGCCAGGTCAAGGAACAGGTTTTTAATCTCGTTTGGCTCCCTTATCATTTCGGCAGCGGCAATGTAAAAAGCATAGCCGTTCTCTTCGATACGGACGGCGATTTCAACGATCTCTTTTCCGGAGTAATACATAACACAGGTTTTAGTCAAACAAATTTATGAAAAAATCTCCTTCAATAAAGATAAGCTCAGTTAGGATGGATTTAGATTGGATATAACCTATCAAATTTTATCAGAATACTAAATATTTCAACTGAATTTAATATCTTTGCGCAGAAAATAACATTATTTTTATTAATAGTTTACCATAACAAGAAACCCAGTCCAATGAAAAATCTTTATTTACTGCTAGTTGCAGTTTTTGCGTCCATCACCCTCTTTGCCCAGACCATTCAAAGGAATGTTGTGATTCTGGAAATCGGCACAGGTACGTGGTGCCAGTATTGCCCCGGTGCGGCAAAAGCTGCTGATCAGCTTGTCACTGAAGGGAAGTCGGTTGCGGTGATTGAGAATCACAACGGTGATTCTTATGCCAATACATATTCCAATACGAGGAACTCTTATTATGGAATTTCTGGATTTCCGACAGGTGTCTTTGACGGTACTTCTGTTTCAGAAGGAGGGGCAGCATGTCCCAGCGGGAATGTTTACGCAACCTACCTTCCTCTCTACCAATCTGAAATTTCTGCACCCTCCCCGCTTAGTATTTGCATTTCCGGTACCAATGCAGGAAATGATTATACGGTCAGCGTCTCTGTTACAAAACTGGCAGCAGTAGCGGGTTCCGATCTCAGGCTTCATCTTTTTCTTACAGAGTCCCATATTGTGCAAGCCTGGCAGGGCTGCATGACCGAAATAAATTACGTCACCCGCCTGATGGTTCCGGGTGTAAACGGGACCTCCTTCAGCTTTTCTTCAGGGGATGTACAGAATTTCACTCTTAACTTCACGAAGGATGCTTCCTGGAATGCTGCCAACTGTGAACTGGTTGCCTTTGTTCAGGATTATTCTACCAAAACTACTTATAACGGGATCAAATGCAGTTTGAACAGTTTGCCATCGACCCTGATGACATATACTGATTTTTCAGGTACTCCGGCCGGTGGTTGTACCCCTGTAAATTCGTCCTTTTCTGCAACTGCGACGGGTGTCGGTACCTATAGCTGGACTTTCCCGGGAGGCAGTCCATCTGCTTCTTCAAGTTCAAATCCGTTTGTTTCTTATGCTAATGCTGGTACAAATGATGTAAGTCTTGAGATCAGTAATGGGGTTTGTAAGGAAACCCATACAAAGGCTCAGTACATCGTGGTTTATTCTCCTCCGACCGATCCGGGCATTCCTCAGGGGAGCAATGGTATATGTGTGAACGCTGGTACTCTGACATACAGTGTTCCCACTGACCAGAATGTGGCCACCTATACCTGGGATCTTACTCCTTCCTCTGCAGGTACATTAAATCCTTCCGGTTCCAGTTGCCAGCTTACATTTACCTCATCATATACGGGAACAGCGACCCTGAAAGTCAAGGCCGGCAATCCCTGCAGCGAGAGCAACTGGTCTCCCGGGCTGAACATTACTGTTTCTGAACCACCTGCACAGCCTTCAACCCCGACCGGACCGACAACCTTGTGTTTAAATCCTCAGAGTTCTGAATACACGACCACAGCTGTTCCCAATGCGACAAATTATATCTGGAGTCTTAACCCCAGCTATGCCGGGACTGTTTCAAATAATGGAACCACCGCATCGGTTACCTGGGTGTCAGGATGGTCGAGCACAGCATCAATCAAGGTGGCCGCTGTTACCAGTAGTTGCCAGGGCCCATGGTCAGGCAGCCTTATTATCACAGTGTCTCCTCCCCAGTCATTCGCTGTCACCGGAGGAGGAGCCTATTGCGGACAGGGAGGCAACGGCTCACCCGTTGGACTTTCTGGTTCTGTCAGTGGGACGAACTACACACTTTACATGAACAGCAGTGCCACTTCCATTACAGTTGCCGGGACAGGCAGCGCAATCTCATTTGGCAACCAGTTAACAGCAGGTCTTTATTCCGTTATGGCTACCAGGACAACAGATAACTGCACTGCACCTATGATTGGTGGTGTTAATGTCACCATTGATCCCGAATTGCCGCATACTCCAGGTGATCCAAACGGCCCGGCCCAGGTTAATTCCCTGACGAGTGCAACCACTGATTATAATACCAATGGCGGGGTTTATGCTACAACATACACCTGGCAACTGAGTCCTGCTGATGCAGGAACTGTAAGCGGTTATAACGTCATTGGTACTGCCACATGGAACCCGTCCTGGACCGGAACTGCTCTGATATCTGTTCAGGGTGTAAATACTTGCGGAGGCGGCACATTTTCGAATGAATACCAGGTCCTTGTAGAACACTATGATGTTGGAATCATTGAGAAAAACCAGGTAAGGCTTGCCAGCATTTATCCGAATCCCGCGAAAGGTCAAGTGAATATCATTCCTTTACATGCAATGAAGGCCAGTTTGAAAATCTCCAATTCACTTGGATCGGTCGTCCTTTCAAAGGATGAAACAGACCTCGGCAGAGAATTTAAGCTGGATATCTCCGGATTGACCCCCGGGCTCTATTTCATCAGTATTTATGAAAAAGATAATACCCAGATCACTAAATTGATCGTCGAATAATATTGAAGCTTTTATTGAGAATGGAAGAGAGGGTGTCCCAAAAGGACGCCTTCTTTTTTTACGGTCAGGCTGAACCCTGGGCAATAGACCGGTTTTTTTATTTGTAAATTGCAGGCCGTTTAAGAAAAACTGCCGCTGCCGGCAGGAACAAGACAGAATTTATCTTTACCTGTTACATCCGAATATGGAAAAACACAGCCCCGGAATATACAACGAAAAGGAGATCGAAAAATACAGTTCAGCTTTCACCTTGTCGGATATGGAGATTTTTATCTTCCCCGAACTGCTTTACGCCCTGGTTTATGCCAATATCATGTCGCCTGAGATATGGAAATGGAGGGATGATCCATGGTTTTCGGGCATAGAAAAAATGGGCCCGCTAAAGAAAATACACAGGGTGAAGCAGTACATCATGGATCATTATGATTTCAACCTGGATCTTGATACCTGGGGACTTACCGATAAACAGAAGGAGATCAGCCGTTTCAGCGACTTCATTGAGATGGACATCCTGGCCAGGTCGAATGCCCTGTTTGGCTATGAAGGAGATAAATATTATTTCGATATCGATATCCGCAAACATTTCGGCCTGGATAAATACGACAATGACATCATCCCATACTGGAAGACTGAAACAGTTGAGGCGATGAATGCATTCCGGTTCAAGCCCGATCACCAGAACGGGGCGGGGGAATGTGTTTCCCTGGCTTGTTTATATGTCGCTGCTTTGTTTATTGTCGGAAGAGTGCCGCTTGAAGATATTTACATGATGGGAACTCCTCTTCATTCCCAGAATTTCGTGGTGATTGACGAAGGAGTGATTACAAATAACCGCAGGATCGTGACTAAAAGCATGTGGTATAACGGGACGGAACTTTCGGCACTTGCACGACGTGCCATGGAGCATGAACAGGTTACTGTCGTCGCGCATCCAAGTGGTTACATTCATTCAGTATATCCTGAAGCAACCATTGATCAGGCATCTTATAAAAGGTTCAGGGAAAAACTAACTAAATACCTGGAAACCCAGGTGAATTTGGAGATCTTCGTTAATTTCCTCAGGGATTACAGCCGTTATCAGAAACTCTTCCAGATCGCATTTTTCTGCCAGGGAACCAATAAATTTATTAAGCTCGAGAGGGCTTACGGCTATGAGCATGGAAGCAAGAACAGGCTGGGCGATAAGACCGGAAAGAAATTACTTTGCGAGATGGATGAAGAGGAAATGAACCTGACAGCCTATCCTTCAAGGCTTATTTTCACATTCGACGACGATATCTTTATCACCAGGCCTTACCGGGAATTTATCAGTCTTCTGCTTGCAAAATTTCCGGAACTTAAAGAACATGAGGACTTCGTTACGGACTTTAAAAAATTCGTACATCTCGTTCCACGCATCCCATCGGAAAATAAATCCTTTTCGCAACCTCACAGGGTACCCGCACCAATTGTTAATTCTGATGGTGTGCTTGTTCCGGCTTCGCCGAACGCTGTATCGCCCTCTGAATCCAGGGAAGAGATCATTGAAAAATTACGTTTGATGCGTTCCTCAAACCCCTCTGCCGATCTCGCCTTTTACGCCGGGAGGTTCATGGATTTCTGCGACTGGAAGCCCTTTTTCAAAGCAGTGTTCGAACGCAACCCGGTATCAGTTGCTTATTTTTCTGATAAGACTGCGGATGAGGTTTTTACAGAACTCTGTTCATGGCCCGATATATCTATTTACGAAGGCAGGCGTCTTGCCCTGCCCGATGAAGTAGTGAATTACACAAGGGGAGACGGATTGGAAAAAGCCATCACCCTCTTGAACGTTCTGCGGTTAAAACATCAGGATGCCCGCCTGAATTGCCATGAAAGCATTGCAAAAGTCAAAGGGCAGGGATTCTCATACGAATTCAGTTCAGCAAAAAGGATGGAAGTCAGCCTGTAGTTCATGACAGGTTGATTGAATCTCCCTGGCGCCGCTGCCTCAGGCAGAGGTCTTCAACTGACGGATATAAAACTATAACCCCAGCTGGTTCAGCAGGAATTCGAAATCGACGGTGGAATTCTCAATCCTTTGTTTCGTAGCCTGCCCAGAGCCATGTCCCACATTGTAATCGATGAAGAGCATGACAGGGTTGATCTGCCCCGGGTTGTTCTGCAGGGCTGCCGTGAACTTCTTCGCATGGAGCGGATCCACCCGGCTGTCGTTGGCGCCTGTGCGTATCAGCATCGTAGGGTGATTTACTCCCTGGCGGATATGCTGGTAGGGAGAGTACTGGAGCAGGTTGCGGAAATCGGCTTCATTATCGGATGTCCCGTATTCAGGAATCCAATACCGTGCAATAAGGAATTTCTGGTAACGTATCATGTCGATCAATGGAACGGCGCAAAGGATTGCCTTGTACAGGTCGGGGCGCTGGGTTGCAATCGCACCCATCAGCAACCCTCCGTTGCTCCCGCCCCAGGCTACCAATCGCTTCGGCGTTGTATACTTTTCGCGCACAAGCCATTCAGCGCAGGAATTAAAATCATCGAAACAGTTTTGTTTATTGAAGAGCATTCCGTGTTGGTGCCACGATTCCCCGTATTCATCGCCCCCGCGGATGCCCGGTTCCACAACAACCACGCCCCGGTTAATCAGGGGTGCATATCCCCCGTAATACCCAGGTTTAATACCATAGAGGAACCCCCCGTAACCAGTGATAAGAACCGGGTTTGTGCCGTCCAGCTTCAGATCCTTGCGATGGACCACAAGGACCGGGATACGGGTACTGTCTTTCGAAGTATAGAATTTTATCTCACCGGTGATGTTCGACATGTCGACCGGTATTTTCTGCTCATAATACAGCCTCCATTTGAAATCCTTAGGAGAAGCGATATATGT